>Ga0181358_1000391_pt1 | contig 19508 bp, 24 predicted proteins | sample Fa13VDMM110SD_FD_130096 | JGI IMG/M metagenome (GOLD analysis project Ga0181358, IMG submission 130096) | Freshwater viral communities from Lake Michigan, USA - Fa13.VD.MM110.S.D | ecosystem: Environmental > Aquatic > Freshwater > Lake | place: USA: Michigan | collected 2013-09-24 | reverse complement strand
GTGCGGAGAACATCAATACCTGATTCTTCAGAACCGTTGATGATAATATAATCACAACCAAGTTCTTCGCAAATCGCTCGAGCAATCGTAGTCTTACCAACACCTGCTGAACCGCAGAGAAGCATGTTAGGAATTTCACCAGTCGCGACGAACTCGCGAAATGTCTTTAGTTGATCATCGGGGAGAATACAATCATCAAGTTTACGAGGACGATACTTTTCAACCCAAAGGAACTGTTCTTTTGATGCGTTCATTTTTCACTTCTTCCATTATGTTATACTCGGGAGTCCATCCCAAGTTTCTCAATTGTGAATTGTCAGCGTGTGTGACAATTCGTTCACCAGTTACTTCACGAATAGGGACATCACGATATCCAAATTCACGAGCAACATCAACAACAGAGACAGGATTACCCGTCCCAATATCCATCTTACCCTGAATACGGGTATCTGTCAATAGAATTCTTATCGCTGAAACAACATCTTCAACATGAGTCCAGTCACGTTTATGATCAGTAAGATACTCAACTTTGTTATTGAGCATCATATCATAGAACATATCGGGACGGGAGTCAGGTCCATAGACAGTGTGAAAGCGCATTCCTACTGAACATTTTGGAGCAATTTCTTCCATTGCTTTCTTGGTAGTAGCATATGGATTCTGCCACCACTCATAGATTGATGACGAAGAAGCATAAACACATCGAAGATTGAGACGTTCGCATTCCGAAAAGACTTGCATCGATCCTTTAACATTCACGTCCCAATATTCAACAGGGTCCAACCAACTTTTGCGCACACCTGCTAGTGCGGCAAGGTGAAGCACTGCTCCATAATATTCTGAGATTTTAAACTCTCGAATATCGCCTTCGTACGGGATCATATCAAAGGAGTCGGACAGAATGCGTAAAGCATTCCGCCCGATAAAACCTTCCCATCCAGTAATTAATACTTTCATTCCACCCCAGATACAATAATGTCAATGTCATTCAGGCGCAGAAACTTATTAAACTGGCGGACAACTTCTTCTGGGTTACTCAGATCTAAGTCAAAATCCATACTCGTCGAGCGATTAAGATGTTCATCATCGTTGTTATAAGGTACACGCGAACTGAACGAAATTTCTAACTTGTTCATATTAAATCTCCAATTAAACTACTGACGATGGTTCCATTGCCAACCAATACTCAAGGTTCTTGGTTGCATGCTTAAAGTGCATTGCTTTCTTACGACCAAGAGAAACAGCGTAATCATCTGTGATCACCTTCAGATTCTCAACCTTTAGTCGACAATCAAAGTCACCAACATCAGTTGTAGTCAGTTCCTTACGATACGCATTCGCACGTGGATTGCTTGGGTCGCTGACACTCAATGTCACCTTGCCATCCTTAGATACAATGCTCATGGTTGGTGCCGAGAGAACGTTCGCTGCCTTCTGCACCATGCTGATATCAGCAGCAGTCAGGGTGAAGTCGAAGAATGGATCAATCTCGAGAGTCTTGTCCGGAGCAGCAGTAACTACGCTGGGATCAGCATAACCATACTCAAACTCAGACTTACCTTCACGAAGGAACATACCTGTTTCTTCGAAGTCAATCTCAGGGTTTTCCCAGAGACTCAGCAACGCAAGGAAGTTGTTCAAGTCATACACCGCAAACTCACGGTCAAACGTTTCGGCAACTGTTGCACGAGAGAGGATATTCTTACCTGCACTGACAGTGGAAAGAACATTACCCTGACGAACAAGGATGTTGGTATTAATGCTTGCAAAGTTCTTTAGAAGTGCAAGAGTATCGGATGAAATCTTCATAATATATTAGTCTTTCTTCTTGTTAGTTTTCTTACTGTTTGTTTCAGTAAATTCAATTATACCTGGAATAGTGTCAGAAGTCAATAGAGAAGTGGTTCCCATGTTATAATCCTGCCAGTTGAAAGCAGTCGCATATTCTGGTCTGAAATTAATAGTATCTGAAAGCGACAACGAGGTCTTCAATTCGTAAGTTTTACTATTGACTTTTTCAAACGAATCGGGTATACTAGTCTGTTGTTCCTTGTCGTGCACATGCATCGCAATGATTGCATAGTGGATAACTTTCAACAAATCCTTGCGCCAGTCTGCAGGTGTTCCCTTGTGACCATAGCGTTGGGCATATTTCAGGATATTGCCTACAGTGAAACCAATACCATGCCCACCGTCAATAATAAACTCGGTTGCTTGATATTGATTCTGCGAGTAATGCTCACCATAGGTGGCATCAATATACTGGGTAATCTCCCGAAGGAGATCACCCTCATTATACTTGTATTCGATTGTCATGTGTTCTCCTTAGAATGGAACTTCTTCATTAACGGACTGGAAGTATGCGTCTTCATTCACACCATCATCTGGCATCGCATCACTGTCGACTTTCTTATAAAGGTCTAGGAAGGCGGACTTGGTGTCAGCATCGAAGCGATTGACGCAGAGTTCGATTGCCTTAGCACGCGAACCGAACATGGCAAAAGCATTGACGATATGCTCAAGACGACGAGTCGAGATGAGTTCTTCAACGCCACCTTCATAGAAAGTCTTACGGATAATATCTGCCCAAGTCACCAACTTGTCAGCAAATTCATCATCAACTTTATTGACCTTTTCCATCTTGTTGAGGATAATCTGCTTCTCAATCTTCAGCGAAGGATATTCCTGCTCAACAGTGATGGCGAAACGCTCAAGGAACGCATCATCAAGAATCTGGGCAGACATAAACTTACCATCGTCAGAACCACGACCCTTGGTGTTCGCCGTAGCGATAACGTTGAACCCTGCCTTGGGGTAAACTGTTTCGCCAGTTTTCTTATTGAAGTATGGTTTACCTTCAAGGATTGCTTGAAGACACATCATCTTGTTCGAACCACGGTCGATTTCGTCAAGGATGAGAATAGCACCACGCTTCATGGCAGTGAGAACTGGACCTTCACGATAAACAACGTTACCGTCGACGAGGGTGTTGCCACCAATCAGATCGTCTTCATCAGTTTCGATGGAGATGTTAACACGCATGCATTCACGCTTCAACTTGGCACAGACCTGCTCAATCATGGTGGTCTTACCGTTACCCGACAGACCAGAGATGAACGTTGGGTAGAAGTTGTTCGACTTCACAACCTTCCGAAGATCGTTGTAGAAACCAAAGGGAACATAGGTCGGATCAACGTGCGGAACAAGGTTCTCGATCACTGTCTGCAACTTCGGTTGGATAACCATCTTAGGAGCAGCAACAGGGAGTTGAACGACAGTCGAGTTAACACCTACCATCAAAGGAGACAGGTCATACGTACCACGCTTAATCATACGATCGCGCTGAAAAATCCAACCAGGATACTTCATCCCAAGAGACTCGGCAGCGGCGACAACTTCACGCTTGCGAAAAACACCATTGTTGGTGTTGTTGTCGGAAAGGAACTCAACCAAAGCATCACGATTCATCATAAACATTTCCTCACATCATCATCATTTAATATATTCAATATACCTTAAAACGGTATAAAAGTCAAGCCTATTATTTAGAAATAATCAACTCGCGCCACTCAACCAGAACGAACGAACCATCAGAGCAGACTTCCCAGTATTCAACGGTTTCATTACGAAGAAGCATGAACCCAGCACCGTTAGGATATTCAGCACGAAGGACGCCATTTTCATCACGCGACCACGAGCAGAGGACGAGAGTTTCAAGTTCAGAGGGGAAATCAACCATAATAAAATTTTCCTTATCAATCATTATATTTCATTCTACCCCGAAACGAGATAAAAGTCAAGCCCTTATTTTCTTTTCGGGGTAAATAATTTTATGCGACTGCTTGGATCATCTTGTTCAGCAGAACTCGGTTGGTCTGCTTGGTATTTTGGAACTTCTTAAATGCCCGACGAAGATCTTTCGGGTCGTTGCTGTTGGATTCAAAAACATCTTCACCGATAGTCAAATCGCTACCACCAGGAATCAAAAAGCGATCATCAAATCCAAACGATTTTGTGACATGGAAAAACTTTTGCTTCCATTCATTCTTCCACTTGGTGTCGAAATCTGCAGCGCCGCCATACATACGTTTTGCTGCCCACTTAGGATTGTAAGGAGCGATGAAGAAGTTGATAACACGCGAACCAGTTGCCTTCTTGTAGAGTTCTAGAAGAGCAACTTGTAGTTGAGTGCGATAAACTTCATCATTATACTTAACTGTCACCGAAGCATTGGTACTTGCATCTGTGATATTGATATGGTGCGAACCATAACGGCCGCCGACAGTGATATTGTTATCGCCATCACCATCGGTGAGGAACACAGTATTGAGAACTTCTACACGATTTTTAGCACGGAACTTGTCAGCAATCGAACGAGCAACCATGATTGATTCTTCGAGAGGAGTCGAAGCAAGACCCATGATATGAGAATTGCGAACGAATGTTTCAGCGTGACGAGAAGGACGAGCAGTATAGTCATATCCCTTAGCGCACATAAGAAGAGTGCGAACTACTTCATTGAATTTAGCGACTGAACAGTTATCGGAAACAAACTGCAACAGATTGAACGAACTGTCACCAATTTCAAGTTCCTTGCCAGATGAAACCGTGTCATTAGCACGATTTGCACGCATGACATCAGACTTGGAATACTTGTCATTGACAACACCATTGTTGGTGAAACCATATACTTCAAACGGGATACGAACCTTGCGGCAGAACATCATGAGCGTAACCAACTGTTCAATCGTACCACGCATGTTTCCTGCCATGGAACCAGACATGTCTAGGAACAAAAGCATACCATGGTTTTTACCATTAGGAACAACTGTATTGCGAGCGAACAGATCTTCGCTGATCTTGTGTGCCCAAACACGGTCAACATCAAGACGACCAGTCTTAGAAGTCTGCGCACGAGCAAACTCTGAAGCGCGACGACGCATTTCAAACTCTTGAACCATGGTGTTGATATACTTCTGGTTGTTGTTACGGAACTCAGAAAAAACTTCTTGTGCAGTCGTATCATAATCTACAGTTTGCGTATACCACCTGTCGGAATACACAGTTGGACGCATGTTTTCTAGAACCCAATCCATGGGGATGACATAGTTCTTGGTATCAACCTTACGGAGAATACCATATGCATACTCACGAGACTTTGAGTCAATGAACGTATCTTCCATGTCGCGGAAGTTCTGGTCAGTGATAGAGACAGGGTCTTCGTTGAGGATTGGTGTGTCATTCGAACCAGGAATTTTTACGCCATTGTCGGGAGCAACACCACCGTCTTCATCGGAATCACCTTCATCATCACCATCTTCATCAGACTCAGCGCCATCGGCAGGAGTATCAGATTTATCACCATCGGTATCAGCGTCAGAATCTTCACTGCCTGCAGGTTTACCAGCAGTAGGGGCAGATTCTTCTTCAGTTGACTCGTCATCCATGTCGGAACCCCACTGATCACCAGTCTCTGCTGTGTCACCTTCCTCATCAAACGCACCCATGTCACCCATGAAGTTTGACGAATCAAAGTCATGCTCAGGTTCAGATTTAGCAAGTTCATAGAGTTCTACTGCGAGCGCAGCAACATCATCCCATGTTTCCAACGCATCAACGCGAGCAAGATACTGATTCTCATCAGCGCTGAACGGAGCATTGAGGAAAGAACCAACCTTATAATGAAGATTGATACGGTCAATGAGACGCAACTTGCTGAGGTCATATCCCTTAACGCCGAAGAAGTTATTGTCGAACAGTTCCTGATAACCAGCGAAGAAGTTACGACGGATACCAGGAAACTTGTCCTTAATCTTGCGCTCGATACGAGCATCTTCAAGGACGTTAAGATAAGACTTGATACCCATACCGCGAGCATCAATCTCGCCATGCCAACCCTGAGCAGGTGTGAACAATGCGTGACCAACCTCATGACCAATAAGTAGGTCATAAAGGTCGGACGACATGTCTTTCCAGATGGGGAGGATAAGGGTGCGGTTCTTCAGATCGAACATCGCGGTCGGAACCTTCTGATGTTCAATTCGAAGGTTCTCAGTGGCGAGCAATTTAGCAAGGGTAGACTTATGGGAAATAGACATCACGGAACCTCATCAATTAATATATTTCATTCTACCTCGAAACGAGGCAAAAGTCAAGCCCTAAAATTACTTTCAGGATAAATTAATTACAGCGGGTGATACGCTTTTCGTAGTAGTCGCCATATCTATCGATACCACTGGTAAAAATTTCACGGCAGACAGGACGACGATAGTGATAATCATACTCGCGATCAAAGACTTCACGGTCGTTTGCGCGATCGTTACGACGATTGCTGTTCGCCGCAGCACCAAGGATAAATGCACCTACGCCGATGGCGATTGCCTCGCCAGTGCTGATACGCGAACGTCTATGCTGGCGATCATCCCTACGCTGTTCCCAACCATTTCCACCACGATTCTGTGCTTCGGCAGCAACAGGGGTCGCAACTACAGCGAGAGCAATCAAACTTGAAACAACGGACTTAATCATAAACTTTCTCCTTCTATTATTCCATTCTACCCTAGAACATGACAAAAGTCAAGCCCTTATTTACGATATCTCGTCATGGTTCCATCATGGTGAGCAAGATACGCTTCAAAATCTACATCTGGATATTCATCTTTCAAATCGAGCAACATGTCAAGATTCGAGATCGCATCATCAAACAAACGAACACGAGCATACTTGCCTGTGTCGAGATACTGTTTAATGAAAATCTTTTTTCCAGCAGCAGAATTGGGTGCGTTTAGATTACCAGCGCGATGCACATGGATGTCATCAATGTCGATACCCTGCTTACGGAAGGTATCTAGGAACATGTCACGATCGTCGAAGTCAGCACGAGCAGTGATAACAATCATCTTGCTACCCTTTGCCTTTACGTTCTTATGAATCGCGATTAGTTTGTTAATTGCTTTTACGATAGGTTCAGAAGTGTCGCGGAAATGCTTAGCATCGCGGAACTCTCGGAAGTCGAACGACTCACCAGCACCCAACTTGTAGGTGTTAAATTCTTGGTTAGACAACTTACGGAGGATTTCTCCGCCTTTCATCACATAGATGAGTGCCTTTGTGTTGAAGAGGGTCTCGTCTATATCCCAAATGGTTAGACCAGAACCCTCTTTACGTTCGAATATATAATCTTTAAAACCAATCATGCACTCAGTATACCTGTCTTTTTAGAAAAAGTCAAGCCTATTTATTCGTTTACTGATTTTTTTCTTGCACGTTTTGGTTTAGGAGTTTCGGTTTCTTGTGTTGGTTCTTGCGCCGCAATGCGCTTTTCTAACCGCTTGGCGACTTCATCAGCATCTAACCAGATGTCCTTGTTATCAAGCATAGACTTAATTTCATCTGGTGTCAAAAAATCCTTGTAGAAATAATCAAACAGTTTTTCTGACCAAGACCTGAAGTGGGTGATTTGATCATACATCTCACCACCCTTACCGATTGTTCCACTGGAATAATTGTGGAACATGAACATGGTATGGTCAGACAGTTCGAACCTATCTGCTGATAAGAAGATTAAAGTAGCAGCACTCATACAAATACCCTCAACCGAACAGACGATAGTGGCATTTGATTCCTGAATCGCACGAACCAGTTGCAAAGCAGAGAACAAGTCACCACCTTCACTGTTAATACGAATGTAAATTATATCAGTCTCACCTGCTGCTCGCAGAATCTGAAACCATTCAACATAATCTTCTGCTGGTTTGATTTCACCACAAAGATAAAATGTTACAGCAGTTGCTACTGGTTGCTGAAAATATTTTGCTCTGGGAAAATAGGGCAGATCGCCATCACTCATAGTGTCTCGTGATCGCGGTGATTTTGTCAATTTGTGCATCAATAATTGGTATCCTGTTTGGCCAATGAATATACTCCTTCTCAGGATTCTTCATTAGGTTATATAGTAGGGGAAGAATTAGATCTTCAACTTGTTTTAGTTTCTCTGTGACTTCCATTTCGACGAGTCGTTTGTGTTCAGAGATCATTGTTGACTGGTCTGCAGTTAAAATGCGAGACTCGATGTCGTAGAGTTTTGCCATAATCTCATCTTTGAGATTGTCATCTTCTATTGTCCGAGAACTATATGGTTCTTGGACATGAATTACAGTTTCGGTTGGATCTTCGAATGTAAATCCAAAATCATAAGTTTTGTTTGACATATTTCTTCAGATACTTTCTTGCTCGTTTGTTTAAAGATTTGAGTGCCATGTCGAGTTTCAACTGTGATACGTGGTCAGAGAAATTCAAACCTTCCATGTGATCAAACTCATGCTGGGCGATTCTTGCAGGAAGACCCGCAAAAGTTTCAACTACATATTCTCCAGTAACAGTCTGATATGAAAGAGTCACTTCCTTGGGACGCTTAACCGACAACCATAATCCAGGATAAGATAGACATCCTTCCTTGGCGAGTTCTGTTTCCTTAGAGACAGAAATTACATGAGGATTAAACACATTCTTACGATTGGTATCGTCGGATCCCATCACAAAAACCTTAGAGTCGATACCAACTTGATTTGCAGAAAGTCCGAGTCCTCGTAGGCGTCTAGATTCTTCCCACAAAGTATCAGCAAGTTCCTGTGCGTTCTGGGTTTCAAAGTCAAAGATTTCTGGAACCTTGCGTAGAGCAGGGTCTGTAAATTTAATTAATTCCATCATACCACCATTACACTGTAATTATTTTTCTTTTCAAACTTAATCAGACTACGGAACTTATCGAACAGTTGATCACCCTTGTGACTGATGACAAACACATTAGTATCTTCGCCGACAGTATCAAGTAATGCCATAACATAATCGGTGCCATTGTTATCCAGCGAGGAGTCGAATACCTCATCAAGAATAAGCAGATTAGTTGCTACGCTGTTTTTCATCTTAGCGATTGTTCTCCAGGTAAACAGGAGTGCCAGATCGATTCTCTGCTTTTCGCCTTCTGAGAATGAAGCATAACTGAAGTCATCACGATGGCGAGACTTGATAGTTTCATCGAACTTCTCATCAAGATTAAACTGCACAAAGAAGTCCATTGCTTGTAGATATTTATTCACCAACTTATTGATAATTGGAAGATACTGCCGAATAATCTTAGTCTTAATACCAGTGTCTTTGAGCAGCGTCGAGACAACTTCCATGTAATGCTTTTCTTCATTCAGTCTTGCTTTCTCTTCGTTCTGTGTCAGAACTTCCTTAGCATATGACTTGAGTTTTGTTTTTTCTTCATCAATATCTGCAGTCTTGGTAGCGATGTCATTGAGTTCTAAATTGAGTGCTTGAATCAGACGCTGTTGAACAATAATTTCGTTGTTGTTCGCGATAATCTCTGCGCTCAATCCAGAAATTTGTTCGGAGAGAGCCTCATTTTCCGAGATAAGTTCTCCAAGTTTCGTAAATTCTTCTTGGAGTTTCTCCATTCCTGAAGAGAGTTCTTGCATTTTCTCTTGTCGGGATGATACGATGGTTTCTTTATGATCGTGAGCAATCCCTTGCTGGCAAGTCGGACATTCGTCTGTCTCATTGTAGAATGCCACCTCCTTCTGGAGATCGCGGAGTTGGGTGGAAAATTTGGTTTTAAAAGATTCGAGTTTCTTTTGCTTTGTGGCGAGATCTCCGAGTGCTGCCTTGGCATCTTCGTGTGTAATCTTCTCTCCTTCGAGTGCAGCAACAAGACCTTGGAAACGGGTGATTGACAATTCACCGTCTTCGATTCGCGAGATAATTTCATCAACTCTCTTTTCTTTATTTGCTTCGAGCGTATCGACATATTCCTTCTGAATGGTTGCCTTTTGTTTCAGAACTTCTAACTTGCCATCAGCATCATGAAGACTATCTTTCAGTTCGCTCATCTTGTCGCGCAGAACAGTATTCATTGTCGTGAAGATCTGAATGTCAAGAATGTCTTCAATAATCTCACGACGAGTAAACGGTGGTAACTGCATGAATGGTGTGAACGATGCTGAACCGAGAATAACAATCTGAGTAAACGACTTGTAGTTTAGTTTGAGAACTGATTCCTCAAGATACTTTTGATAGTCTCGAGCAGCAGCATCCTGATTGATTACTTCACCACCAGATTGAATCTCGAAGATGTTCGGTTTAATACCCCGAACAATCTTATAATCTTTACCGCCAATGTCAAACTCAATTTCAACCAGAAGGTTTTTCTTGTTGATAGAATTTAACAGTTGTGGTTTATTGATGCTACGGAATGGTTTACCAAACAATCCGAAGCAGAGAGCATCGAGCAGCGTGGATTTACCACCACCATTCTCACCAACAATCAAAGTGCTGGGCGAACGGTTGAGTTTAATTTCAGTGAAAGCATTACCTGTTGAAAGTAAATTCTTCCAACGTATAGTTTTAAAAATTATCATACAGAAACGTGCTGTGCCTCAATATACAAAGTTCTTAACATGTTTTTAATTTTATCTTTGTCGAGGTCGGTGCTAACAGTATCAACAAAATCGGATAGTACGGTCATCGTATCTTCAACATCCATCTTATCTTCCTCAATTACATCTGCCTCGAACTCAGAGAAGTCTTCAATTATCTTTAGTTCGATCAGATCGCAGTCATATAATTTATCAACGAAGCGATCAAACTTATAGAAGTCTGTCTTCTTGACTACGACTAATCTTACGCAACTGCCACTAATTGGTCCAAGGTCCATACTATTAGGATCACCAGTAGTATCATCATAATAGATTTTATGGAAGATTTTAAATGGATTCTCAAAGAATTCTACCTCGTTAGTTTCCGTGTCATATAAGTGATACCCTCTAGGGTCATTATAGTCAGACCAAGTAAACTCATAGGTATTACCAAGATACAGAATGTTACCAGTCCGACTGCGATGGTGAAAATGACCAGAACAAACGAGAGGAAATCTATCAAAACGTTCAGTGCCCATTCCGTGATCATTTTTATGCCCACGATACATTTCAAAACCTGAAAATTCAAAGTGTCCGAATACTGCTTGTGCATTACTTTTATCTACAACCTCCATGGTTTCTGCATAATTGCCAGAACAAATCCATGGAACAAGCAGTAGATTCTTTCCGTCCAGTTTAATTTCTTCTGCGTCAGAATATGTAATAACATTACCATATTCACGAAGCAGCAGGTCTAGTGAGTTTACTTCATTAGTATTCTTGAAAAATGTGTCATGGTTTCCTGCGATCATGTGCACATCGATACCGAGATCTCTTGCTTTATCGAAGAAATACTCACGACATTTTTTTAGTGTGTTATAATTGATAAACTTGCGACGATCAAAAACATCACCAAGATGAATAATGGTTTTGATTCCTGCTTGCTCAAGATGCGGGAAAAACACCTCAGTATAAAACTTCGCGAAGAAGTTATCGAACGGAATAGAATCTGACCTAGCACCGAAGTGAGTGTCTGTGATCAACGCAACCTTCATACTAGAACTTTCTAATTACTTTGCAGGTGCAGTAGGAACTACTTCTTCCAACTTTTCTTCAGTCGTTGGTTCTGCGTCACCTTCTTCTGCGAGGCGCTTAAGAACAATTTGACCATCGCAGATCATGTAGTGTTGACCGTCACCGAGATCACTTGACTCGAGATAGATACATCCTGCGTTCTGTTTAGACACACCTTGAACACCATTCCGATGGTTGCTAATATTACTGGATACTGCCGCGATAATCAATGCGAACGCAAGAAAGAAAAATGCGGTAAACCAATTTTCAGTGAACCATGCAACGTACTTGTTAGTTTTTACTTCAGTCATAAACAACTCCTTTAACAATCTTTAATAAATCCATTCTACTCTATATCAAGGGAATTGTCAATGATTTTTTGGTCTAAATATTTTGGTCGACGCTTTGGTATATTGCTGACCTTTGCTGAGGCAGGTTTGTCAAAATCATCAATCATGTCCATCTGCTTCTTAACATAGTCAATAAACTCATTACCATAGTCACCTGTGTCATGGTCCTGAGTTATCAAGTCGTGAACATCAATGTTTCGCATGTATCGATACTTCGTTTGCTGTTGGCGTTTCTCTTTCGCGATACGACGGAGGAAAGCATAGTATGTTATCTGTGTGAAGTACGCGAAGGGATTCTTCGATTTTTCAGGATTAAAGTTATCGATGTAAGTAATACAATTTTCAATACCATCCGACACCATTTCTTCTCGATATGTGTAGTTGATGAAGTTACTCTTGTATGCCAAGTGAGTTGCAATCTTTAGAAAGCATTCCCCGATATAGTTTGGAACACGTGGTTTCAATGTTCCCGCTTCGTTTGCAGCAAGCACACTATTTCGATACTTAGTAATCTCTTCTAGAAACTTAGAGTTATCTACATAATGTATGTTGTTCTTCTTATTCTTCTTGAATGGTTTTTTTACATTCTTTTCTGGTATTTCAGTCATTTATAACTCCATCTATACATACCGTTATACTATACTTTTTCTTATTAGTCAATGATTTTTTTTCACTATTATTTCAGTATATAGCTTGACAACACTCGCGATTCGAGGTATAATGACTATGTCGAGTATGATGAATAATAGCTTTACTACTGCTTAATTGAGTAGGTTCCTGCTTCTGAGTAGTCGGGAGTGCAACATTTCCATGTCGACGTTTGTCTCTTGCGTTTCCTCGGGAAGTTTTACTTCCCCTGAGATATATCTCTCATACTGGGCGAGGAGATTTTCTCTCAATACACAGACAGTAATTATTTCGGATTTGGGAATCAGGAAAGTTTTCTCTGTAGTAATACCAATCCATGGTTTCAGAAGAAACGTTTCCCCAACAACATTTTCTTGAATGACAGGATAGGGAATCACCGCAATGGGATTATCTATCCAGAATAATTCATTGGTATCACTGTCCCGTATCGTTGCGATTACTAGGTCGCCATTTTTAAATTTAAGTACCTTTGGAGTTTCCATCAGTAGATATCCTCACGAGTTTGTATTTAAAACCTTCTTCATTATATAACTTAATTCTCTCTATCATGTGTAGTAGAGTATAATTCTTTCTGCTCTTCCAAGATAGGTCATCACCAATATCAAAAAGACGGCAGGAAGTTTTGTCATCCCCCTTACGTAACCCTCTACCAATCGACTGGAGATTTCTTACTCTAGATTTCGACGGAGAAGCGAATATGACATTATGCAGATTCCTTATATTTATTCCCGTTGAAAAGGTGCCATACGATGCAATGATGACTGCATCTTTTTCTTTCTCAGTAATCTCACGAACCTTCTCCCGCTGCTGAGTATCAGTTCCACCATGAACAAAGAAAACTTGACGAGACTTTCCGATCTTCTCATTGATCAAGTCATACAAAACTGCACCATGTTTCTCGACAAACTGAAATAGCACTAGGGTGTTACCTTTCTGTGTGGTTGCCAGATTCTTGATTATGTTGTTGCGCTTTTGGTGTGTTACCAACCAGTCCATTTCTTCCTGATAGGTATACTTGGTTAGTGCTTTCTTCTCTTCATCAGAGTAATCAAGAACGAGGCAATGAATATCCAGATCGGCGACCGATCCCTGTTCCATCAATTCTTTTGTTGAGATGACCTTATGGACCTTGCCAAATAATCCTTCGAGGATTAACTTGTGCGTCTTAGTTCCATCAAGAGTTCCTGTTGTTCCGATGCGGAACTTAGTCTTGGTGCATTTGTTGAAGATTGATGTTAACGATTTCGCTTTGAATAAATGCGCTTCATCCCCATAGATTACATCAAATTCATCAAAGAACTTTTTGGGCAGTTTATAGATTGACTGCCATGTAGAAATCGTTATTGGATATTCGTTCGACTTTTCAAATCCTGAATAGATTCTGGCGCAGTTATATGATGCTTTCCAGTCTGTCTCAGATGCATAATCTTGGAAGTCTTTATACATCTGCTCGACGAGGGATGTGGTAGGAACAATGATTAACTGTTTGCGTCCAAACTTTTGGTGGTAGCGCATCAACAGATAAATGATCAATGACTTACCTGATGCAGTTGGTGACAGCAGCAGAGTTCTACCGATACGAATCGCATACTTAACAGCGTCTAACTGATAGTCTCTCGCTTCGATCGGATTACCTTGTGAGTGAAGATTTAGAGAGTCAGCATATTCAACCAGTTCTTCATAGGTTATGGGATCGCCGATACGTTCGATCTGAACGTCCATCTCATATTCATTACGCTGACAAAATTCTCTGAGATATGGAAGAAGTCCTACGTATAGTTCTTTAGTCCACATGTTAAACAAACGTGCCTTACCGTCCCATATCTTAGCACGGTAGGTGGGCATAAATTTTGCACCTGGAACATCAAACGTAAAATACTCTGATAGTTCCTGTGAAATGCTGGGGTCGCATTCCACATTTAGGTATACTTCATCTTTTTTAGTGATGGTTAGATCGGTCACATTAATCCATTTGTAAACTTGGTCCACTCAATCGCGGACTTAATATCCCATGTCCTACTATTTAGTGACCGCAGAATCTGCTCTAATTGGTAGAGGACTGCTTTAATATAATCAATCTTGTCTTGTTGTTTGATCATCTCTTCATCACATTGAAGAACATCGTCCATCTCATTCTTTAGTGGTTTGAGACCTTGGTATTGATTCCACCCATGTTCTTCCAGTTCTTCGCGTGTAAGTTCTCCGCGATAATACTTCATCTTAGTTCTGCGCAAGCGATAATAATCTGCCTCTGCCTTGCGCAACTGCAGTTTAGAATTTGATAGTATGTTAAGATACTTAGAATGCAACTCTGGTGTTTTTGTTGATTCTGGACCAAGATTTAATTGGTCGATCTTACAGTCTTTAGTCCATGACTCTTGAATTTCAGATAATTTCATAATGCCCTCAATAGAAAAATAATATAACTATACTACGATTTGACTCGAAAGTCAATGATTTTTTAAAGATTAAAATTGATACTTTCTCCACAACCACAACTGCTTGATGCAAGAGGTGCTTGTATCTCGATGACGCTACCAATGATGTCCACTTTTTTGTTTACTGTACTACCAATAAGATAAAGTTCCGATGGTCTGTCTAACCAGAAGGTCCAATCATTATACTCCTGTGGGAAATCATCTTCAACAAGTTCGTCAGAAGTTTTTACAAGATCCCACTTGTAACTAAATCCAGCACACCCACCACCTGCAAGGGACAGACGCACACCAAGTGCATTATTGGAGACAGAGACATTACGAAAATGCTCAAGCGCAGATTCCGTAAACTGTATGCGGTCTTTAATCATAAAATTTAAAGTGCCGCAACTGTATATTGGCGATATTTAAATGCAGCAATACCAACCAAGTAGTCCGCTCTACCAGAACTGATGTCGAAGTCTAATGCCTCAAGACTAACTGGGAACACATCATAGTATGTAATTTTAACATTCGGATTGTTGTCTGAGTCAAGAATGAAGAAGTCTGCGTCTGAGAAGTTGCCTAGTGCGCCCAGACGTTTATCTGAGATGGCAGGAAATCTATAACGTTGCGATTCATTCCAGTTTTTATATTGATCTCTAGACTCTGGGAATCCAAGACCAACCAACCAGTTGTATAATTCAAGATAGTTGCTCATGTTCTCTTGAACAAGAAAACGAATTACTAAGTCACCATATGACAATTTATCTCCAGGAACTGGAATATCTGACAGTGGTGTTTGAAATGTTGGTGAACCGAGTTGTATTGCAGGAATGTTTGCTGCCTGACAGAAGTATGAAACATTGGGTAGATTGTGAACCTGAAACTTAAAACCATTTGGTTTAAGATAATCGAGATCGCTGGGTTGTTGGTTAACCCAGTTTGCTTCTGTTACACCCAGTGATGTTTTTAATACCATGTTACCCTCATTTGTTTCATACTATTTATAATGAAAATGGGGAGAGCATTTCTGCTCCCCCCAGTTTCTTAGCAACCCTCTCTCTAATGGAGAGGTATCGATTACATAAGGTTAGTAACCTTAACACGACGATAGTATTGGTTACGGTTGGAAGTGAAAGTATCACCGTCAGTTGTACCGTTTGACTGAGTTACGAATGGGTTAGCGATCATCCCGTAACGAGTCTTGAAACCAATTTTTGGTTGGAAGGTATTAGGATCGATTGCACGAACCATTTGTAGTGGAACGTATGGGCAATAGAAGATACCAGCGTCATAAGCATTGGCACCCTTATAACCAACAACATAGAACTGCGATGCAGCGCCAGTGTTTGCTGAGTAAGGATCTACGAATACTTTGTAACGACCGTTCAGCGTACCAACGAAGGTATTGCCTGTGTCATCAACTTGAAGAGTTGGCGAACCAGCAAGTGCAGCACCTGTATCAAGCATACCTGCCATTGCGAGAGCAGCAGCAACATCTGACGAACAGATAATGAAGTTACCCTTACCACGACGAGTGTCTTGAGCGATTACGTTAGCGTCACGTTCGATGTTGAACAGAAGACCCTTGAAACGCTCAACCGACCAACGACCGTTTGAGTCAACGTCAAGATCGAAAGTACCAGCAGTTGCAGTCGAAGCGGCACCTGTCTTAGCAACTTTGTAGATCGTACGGATAACTTCGCGGTTGATTTCAGCAAGAATTTCTTGTGAAAGGATGTTGGAAAGTTCGCCTTCAGCATCAAGACCGTGAATTGCCTTGAGATCTTGAGCGAGTTCTACTGTGTATTCTGCTTTAAGAGCACGTGTCTTAGCAGTTACAGTTGTCTTCTCGATCGAGAATGCCATTTGGTTGAAGTCAGTTCCACCAGATTCGCCAAGTTGTTCGGCATCAACTGTTGCAACACCAGTACCTGTGGTGTAAGAACCATCAACTGGGTTTGAACCAGCATGAGTTCCTGTACCCGAGAAGTCTGTGTCTGCTTCGTTGAAGAGTGCTTCCGTACCCGCTTGGGTAGTGTAAGCTGACTTCATTGCGAAGATAAGACCAGTTGGACCAGTCATAGGTTGCACGCCAGCAACGTCATATGCCATCAAGTTAGGCAGCGCACGACGAACGAGCGAGATTAGGATTGGATCGTAGCGATCGATGTCGGAAGCACCAGTACCAGCGATGTTGTTTGCTGGAGTTTCGAAAAGAGCAGTGCGCTCTTCGCGAAGTGCACGCTCTTGGTTTTCAAGAACTACTGCAGTAACCGCACGCTTGTATTTATCTGTGATCTGGCCAAGTCCGTCATGATTGAGAACTGGTTCCCACTTTTTTGTTAGTTGCTCTGAAAGAAACATTTAGTTTTCCCCTTTTAGGTTTTCAATAGATTTATTTATATAAATTTAATTTTTAGAAGCAAGTACGTCAAGTGCCTTGATATACTGACTTACGGTTGATCCTTCGCTGAAGTCATTGTCAACTCCATCGTCAAACTTCTCTTCAGATAGAGTTCTTGTCTTTGGGAAATAATTTTCCTTGATGACATTCAACTTCTCTTCAAAGATATCTGCATTCTCGAATTCTACATCAGCGACCAACGACTTGAATTTCTCAGCGTCTGTTTTTGCAAGACCTTCAGCAACTACAGAAAGAACACTTTCCTTGTTGAGTTGAAGATTAGCATCGTGTAGTTCTACATTAGCAGCGATTGCTTCATCCAGTTTCGAAGAAATTTCTTCAATCTGTGATTGCATTTCACCTAGAACATCGTATTTGTCTTCTGGGACATCAACATAATGCTCAGCGAAAAGTGTTTTTAGACCGTCGATGAAATCTTCAGCAATGTCAGTACGGAGACCGTTTTCTACTGCCAATTGATTTTCTTGGATCCAATTTTCGACTACGTAACCGAGATAGGAATCAACCTTCTCTACGAGTTCCGACTTATATTCTTCCATCAACTCAGCAGCTTCTTCAACCAGACGGTCTTCGATCAAACTTACTTCATTGGAAACTCTCGCAACAACCATTGCTTCGAAAAGCGATGATGCCTTATTGCGGAAATCTTCTGTTAGGTTTTCATTGCCATCAAACAAAGATGCTAGATCGGCAGCGAAATCTTCTTCAAGATCTTCATCTTCACCATCTTCTAGATCTTCATCTTCTTCTGGGTCATATTCTTCTTGATGAACATTGCCCTTTGAAGATGCTTGGTTTACAACCGATGTTGGATCAGCAACAGTAGTAAAGTTTGGTGCATCACCTGCGCCTGATTGTGAAATCTTGCTCTTATTGTCAGCAATTGGCGACGCTTCTTTAGCGCCTGGATTTTCAGTTTCCTGATCGCGTTCGCTTGCAATAGTTGCGTCTTCCGACGATCCTTGACGTGGATTCTTTGCATCGCCTGCAGTTTTTGCAGGAATCGAAGTATCCTTACCCTTTGCTGCGCCCATCGGACCAGCATTTTCCTCGGATAGTTGCTTTTTTGTAAGCAACTCTCTGATTTTGTTTTCTACGTTCATTTGCTTCTCCTAGAATTCGAGATTATATAATATTTATAAAACTTTTGTTTTACGGGAGACACGATTTAAGAAAGATTCAAATACCTTCAACTTCGCTTCTTCCAATTCTTTTCTTGATGCTTTCTTGATAAACCGCTTAGACATGTCACATGCTTGCTCTGTCCAGACGCCATTAATCACAACCCATTCTTTATTTTCCATAATGCCCTGAACGAATGCGTCAGGAGCAGAAGGATCTGCCACAATGTCAGCAGCAGTAGCAAGGTAGAAGTCGTCTTGGACTTCATTAATGCCTTCTTTGTTTGCTTTCAATGTACCCATACCACGGGAAGAAACACCAAGTTTAGCGCCACCCTCGATAAGACCTTTAGCAATATTACCCATTGGAGTATCCATGAGTTTTGCTTTACCAATATAATTGTCACCATCTTCTTTAAGCGAGACAATCATGTGTGATACGCGATCTAGATTGATCGATGGACCATCTGGGTGACCGAGTTCTCCGAGAGCACGATTCGATCTGACATAACTTTCATTATATCTTTCGACTTCTTTCGACATAATCTCTTTTGGATAAACACGACCATTGCGGTTTGCCAAATTAGATTGCAGAAACACACCCTCAATGAAGTGTGTTTTCTTGCCATTGGTTTCTTCGATTAAAAGGTTTACGTCTTCAACGACTTCAGTAATAAGTTTCATTATCCTAGATCTCCTTGGTTCTGATGTTGTTGCGAACCATATCCAGAAATCTTAGCGAGTTCTAGAACTACAGATCCAGTGCCTGATGAAAAATCTACAACAATATCTGATCCGTTTTCTTCATTGTCCGACCAACCCATGAATTCCATTTTGCCTGACCCTGATAGATAGTATAGAACTACGCTATTCCGAGTAACAGTAGCAGTGGTGTCTACTGCCAGTGCCCAATGGAGTGTGCGAATGTTTGCCTTTGGTGAAGACTGAGTTTCTGAAGACTTCTTCAGATCAGTTGCAAGTGCAATGGTAGCGGATCCCGTGCCACGCACTTTCACCACACCATGAACCTGTGTTAGTTTTAGAACCGCTTT
>Ga0181358_1000390_pt1 | contig 19570 bp, 12 predicted proteins | sample Fa13VDMM110SD_FD_130096 | JGI IMG/M metagenome (GOLD analysis project Ga0181358, IMG submission 130096) | Freshwater viral communities from Lake Michigan, USA - Fa13.VD.MM110.S.D | ecosystem: Environmental > Aquatic > Freshwater > Lake | place: USA: Michigan | collected 2013-09-24 | reverse complement strand
GAGACATCTGGTAATATAGTTATCCTTCCATCAGAGATTGTAGCTAAGTCAGGTGGTGACTTTGATATTGATAAGCTGACCTTTATGTTTCCTTCATTGCTGAAGACATCTAAAGGTGTTTCTCTGGTTAAATATAATTCAGGATCTAAGGTAGATATTAATGCAACAAAGCAGAAGATCAAAGACCTTTATGAGAAACTAGATGCTGCCAATCAGGATGTGTTTAATTATACTAAAGAGTATCTAGAGTCAGTACCGCAAGAACTTAAAACTGACTTTAATCAAACCATTACTGGATATAAGCAGGAGATCCGTAGAATAAATAATGAGATATGGAATCAGTTTGAACTTGGTGAAATCTATCCTGAGTCTTTGTATGAGGACTTGTATGCTATTCAAGAGGAGTTAGATGAGCTTTATAAGATTGCAGCTAAACCACTCACTGAGTATAAAGAAAGTAAAGTGGGTTCTATCATTAATGAAATAGACAAACTAAAAACAGAACTAGCAAGTGTTGAATCCGGAGGTCTTGAAAATGAACTGCTCAGTTCTATAGTTGATATACTTTCTAGTGATTCTAACTTTGTGGATCTAGTTACTCCAAACGGAACCTTCCTGGTTAAACCATTAGCAGATACATTAGCTAAATCCGTTAGGGATTATGATCCTATGAAAACTGTTACCGGTGAGAAGTTTGATACTATAGCGGGAACTAGAATTTTTGAATTAGGGTATAACAGGTATAAGCAGAACTCTAACAATATTGGTAAGAAGACACTTGGTCTTGGTGCAGTAGACAATACATATAACACTGTATTTAATAGAATAGGTGCTCATATGTCAGTGAAGGCATTATTGGGTGGAGGTAAGAATCCTTATTCTATAAAGCAAAGGTTGTTAATGCCCCATAATCAGATGTCTACACCTGATGGCCAGGCTATATCTTTATCTCATCTCTATAGTAAGGATAATAAGACCAGAATATCTACAATCATTTCTCAAATGATGAATGGTTGGGTAGACGTAGCTAAAGACTCATGGATCTTTGATATCCAAGGTAACCCTGAGCTATCACCATCACTTCTGTTTTTGGTTCAAGCAGGTGTGCCATTAGAGCAAGCTGTCTACTTTATGTCTCAACCTATTATCAGAGACTATGTAGAAAAGCAAAGACTTATCAGAAGCACCTTTGCTCAAGCTATGGGAGAATCTGCAGAAAATCCAAGCTATTATAGAATTTACGCAAGAGAAAAAATTCTAAGTCCACTTGTAAAAGATAAAAAGAAGCTTAAGGTTAAAGAGCAGAAAAAGCATATATACACCAACTTGATTGGCCAAATAATTGGAGACAAGGCTGAGTTTACTCTTAAAGAACTTCAGGATAATGTAGCTAACCCAATGGGTAATTACAGTAAGTTTGATTACCAAGTGTTCCTGCACTTCATAGAAATAGAAGAGATGGCAAAGGCAACCACAGCAGTTAAGCTGGGGATGAACTTTGATACCGCAAGAGCTACAAATATCTTTGCTCTTAATGAAAAACTAGAGAATGCTGAAGCACTTGAGAATGAAACCAGAATTCCTACTAAAGTTATCCAGGATATTGAGAACAATTCACCTATAGGTAGCTTTAAGAAACAATCCAAGATGATTGACATTCTTTCTCAGATGTTTCCTCTTAGGACACATCCTGAGTTGATGAGATTTGTGAGTGATACATCAAAAGAGTTTTCACCTTATGATTTAGAAAAAGAATTCCCGGGTGCATTTGCTAATAAAGAGCAGTTTGTAAATACATTGAGAAATGACTTTACTAACTACATCTTCCAGCAGTTTTTATATAATCCAAATAGATTTAATAAAAAAGCACCCTATAGAGGATTAGCTGCAACTGTTGAGACTACACCTGTAACTGTATTACAAAGAGGAGCCTATGTAGAGAATGGAGTTCTTTATGTGGACTTTACTCAGATGGAAGAAGACTTTAATAAAGAATTTTATGCAAGTCCTGAGTACACAAGTGAAAGAGGTTTAGCACCGGTTAAGAAAGAATATTTTAGTAGTAAGGATCCTAGAATATCTAAGAACTCATTCTACAAATTTGTGTATGAAAGAGAGACACTTAGATACATGGTACCTTATTCTAAGTATACTGAGACAGCTGATTTTGAGTATAGAAAGTCAAGACAGCCAAGTAACTTCGGTGATAACAAGAAAAGTAGATTAGCCTATGAAGAGTATCTAAGAGACAACGCTCTTTTAAATACTTACAACATTCCATTTATGTTTTATGACACAAGTGGTTTTGCAGCACAAGTAGCTAGACTTGAAACAATGTACCCGGATGAGATGTCTAAGTTTAGACTATTCTCATCTCTACAAACTGACTTCTCAGGTAGAACTAAAAACCTTAGACTTTCTGAATCAAGTTTGGATACAGATGCAGTTAACGCATACCATGAGGAACTGCAGAGACTATCAGACCCAAGTATTCAGAAGGTATCTAACCAATTAGAGAATGACAGAATCAGTAGATTGTTCTCTATGTTCTCAGTGTTTGCATTCTTGCAAGCAGGTCAGGATGGTAAGAGTTCATTCAGCCTTGCTAGAATAGTAAATACCGGCAAGTTCTCAAGAATAATGGATGCTGCTGTAGCAACATCACTTCGTAATCTAGAGGTAGACTCTGCCGAATATTTAAATGAGTACTGGAGACTATTCTCAGCACAGTATAGAACAATGTCATCCGAATCTATGATGAGTGGTGACCAGATTTCTTATATTCCTTACAAAAGAAAAAACATAAAGAATTACTATGGTACTACAGCAACTGAGGGTGAAACAAAAACTTTCTACTCTAGTGCATATGATCCAAGTGTGGTTTTATATGATGTTCCTTCTGAAATAGAAGTACCAGAGGGTACTAAGGATAAGCCATCTACCTATCTTAAAAAAGAGCTCGGCAAGAAACTTAAAAGTGCCCTTAATGAAAATGATGTGATTGTATTTGATGATAGTTTGAACTCATACAGTCCTCAGAATCAGTCAACTATGTTAATTGCATCAAAATTCACAGGTGTAACTGGCTCAGTGATTAAGGATCTTGTCAATGATGGTGTAATACCTAAAGAGAACACTTCTGGTATTATAACAAAGACCTTTAGTAAGATCCTAAATGCAGATCAGTTTATAACTGATGCTACATATGATGCAAACATAGAGACTATAGAAAAGGGTATCCAGGAGCTCATCAAACTTAGAGATGATAATACCAATCCAAAAACTCTTATTTTCAGTCAGCGTGGCTATGGTCTATCATTACTTGGTTATGCATTTGATGAAAATATAAATGATCCAAAAGCCAAGCTAATGGACATTGAAAATGCTCCAGCCCCTAAAACTTTCGTATATTTGAGTAGGAGGTTGAGAGAAGAGTTTGGTTATGTTAATCCTATGAGTAGGGTATTACCTGAGGCTCGTGAGGAAATAGCTGAAACTCAGCCTATTACAGATGCTGATGTGAGAGAACAATTACTTAAATGTTTTAGTAAAGCACGATGAACTTTTGCCCCAATACCAGTTCCCCAGAGTGGAAATCCCTAGTAGATGCTGTAGGTGAATTTGAAGCCATGAGAGATTTCATGGAGAATGAAACCATCCGCTCCGTGGATGATGTTATGAAAAGTAAACCTACCTTATTTGTAAAAGAAGAGGGTAAGGCAAGTGCAAAAGATATATATGATGCTGTTCCTGAGTTAAGTCAAATAGGTACTTTAGAGCAATACCAAGAGTATCTTGGCAGTATATTTCCAGAAACTACTGTAAAGGATATACTCTTTCATGGTACCTATGAAAAGTTTGAGGAGTTCTCAAAAGAAAAAAGAGGACTTACAACAGGAGAAGGTAAGCTAATAGATAATAAAAGAGGTCAAGAGTTTGCATTCGATTCATCAAATGCCTTTTTCTTTTCAAATAATAAAACCAATGCTTTAAGTTATGCTTTCTTAGGAAGACATAATTTTTTAGGATCTGTCTTGAACGCTCTTGAAAGAGTTGTTAATATATATCCTGATGCAAAAGAGAGAGTAAGTTTTCTAAAAACTATTCCTTACTTTAATAATCTAATTGAAAAAGCTAAAGCGGAGGGAAAAACAAAAAATGAAATAATTGAACTACTGCAACTAGAGCGCAAGAGACTAAGAAAAAATTATGACTACCGCGATGCACAGGGTTTTACAAATACCATTAATAATATAAATAGATCAACTAATCAGTTTAAAAAATTTCTATCCCAGATAGATAGATTTAAAACAAATGATATAACTATAGAAAATGAGTACGGGACATTTGAAGAATATACAACCAGTAATTCTGATGGAAGCTATAGAATATATCATGAGAAGGATAAAGGTTATAAGTTTGTTTATACACTACGTAAAGGTGAACTTAAAAGTGCATATGCAGATGATTTAACAAGTGCTCAGATCAAGAAGTTTTTTGAAGCTGCCATAAAAAAAGATGCAGAAGTAAAAGAAGAATCTGAAAAGGAACTAAAGCGCAAAGGTTACACACAAAATGTAATGTATGTAGTCCTGAATGTAAAAAATGCTTTTGAACATGATTATGCAGACTCACCTTTTCCGGATGATTATAAAGATACAAGCTACCCAACCCAGTATATAGCAGCAAGACAAGTTGCAAAAGCAATTGAACAAGGAAACGATGCTGTAATATATAGAAATATAGTTGATCCTCTAAAGTCTGATTCTTTTGGCGTATTTGAACCAGAGCAGATTCATGTATTAGGTACTAAGAAAGACCAGCAACAGTTTAAAGATTTTGTATTAGGAAAAACTGCACCTAATGCACAAGTTTCTTTTTACAGAGATCAAGCTCAGTATAGTGAAAGATATACTGTCCTAGATAATCCCATTGAGTTAGATGAGGCAGAGTTCCAACAGACCCGTGGTAATGAGATAGCTGAGAAGCTAGCCAATAAACTTAGGGCTAGTGTTGGAGTAAATAGTCAACTGATTACTTTGGCTCATGCTAAAGAGATGTTGGACAATGCTGGTAAAGCTTATAATGGTGAGCCCGGTTTTTTCTTTAATGGACAAGTGTATCTTGTAAGAGAGAAGATGACAACAGAAATTGTCTTCCACGAGTTTGCTCACCCTATTCTTAAGGCTATTGCTATTGATAACCCAGAGTTGTTTGAGAACCTGTATTTGCAGCTTACTTCAACTCCAGAGGGTCAGGCAATTATAGAAGAGGTTAAAAAGTTCTACCCGGAGTATGATGAGGATTCATCTGACTTTAAAGAAGAAGCTTTGGTAAGAGCTCTATCTAGAGCAGCGGATGCTAAATTTAAAAACCAACCACAGTCTTCAGGATTCCTTGCTCTTATTAAAGAGTTCCTTTATAACATTAAACAATACTTTAGAAAACTATTCAAGGGTACTAAGATTAAGATAGAGAACCTGAGTGAGACAACTACTCTGGATCAACTGGCTGATATGCTTATGTCTGAGAGCTTTGCTATCAGTGCAGAGAAAGTTACCAATGCCGATGTGGTAGCATTTGCTAGGGATACCAGACAGCAAATGATTGATGACCTAGCATCAATGGAACAGAATGAGCTTGCTAAACTTAGCAAGAACATGTTTGATGTGTTTAATAAGCAGGCTAAGATTATTAGTTCTAAGAACTATAAGGAGATAGGTAAACTGCTTTCTGATACAATGCAAAGATCAGATATCAGGGAGATTCTGGGTAACCTTAGAATGTTCCAGAGAGAGGGTGATGTAAAGTTTGAGACTGCAGAAGATGAGATTAAATACATGAATGCTCACGCTGAAGCATTCTTGAATAGCATGACTAGATTTAATCTAGCCAGCCGCAGAATTCTTGAGCACTTTAAAGAAATTAGTAAAGACCTTAACAACCCTCTTAATATCTCTAGAGCATTTTATCTTAATAGAGTTATTAGAGACTGGGGATTGTTCTTAAATGATATAAAGAGTGAGCTCAGAAACCAAGAGTATTCTGAATACATTGGTCCCGGTAATCCGCTTTTAGGCTTAATCAATGAGATTGAAGAAACACTAACTAGAACTAAGTCATACTCTGATAAAATTTATACTGCAGGGGTAAAGGATACAATAGTAGATCAACTGGCTCCAATGGCGCAGACTATTGATAACTACTATACCAATATCCTAAAAAGATATGAGGAGAAAAATGCTCCCCCAGAAGTAATAGCTAGAGTAAAAAGAGAGTATGAGGAGATAAGATTGACTCCTAAAAAAATTGATCAGCTTCTCAAGGGAGAACTTGGTGATGCCGGTGCTATTAATAGTTTCTTAGAGGGCTATATGAATAACCAAGATCCTATCATTTTTGGATTTGCTGGTTATGTCAAAGACAGGTTTACAGCAATGAACACTGTAATCCAAAGTCAGTTTAACAACTTTATCAATAGTGTATCTGATCTGGTAGATGCTGCTGGTTATACAACAGCTTATTCTAGAATGCAGATGGGTAAGGACTTATTATTCCTTGACACTGTAAGAAATGAGTCAGAGGGAAAAGATGCTAGAAAAGTATGGAAGTTTCTTAACCCCTGGACTGATTATGAAAAAGATGTCCGGGATCTAGAAAATAAAGTAGAGGAAGCTAAGAAGACCTTTAATGAGGAGAAGACAGATCAAGCAGAGGAGGATTACAATACTGCTATTAAAAATCTAAAAGACTTCAAAGCTCAGTATATGCATCAGGAATATACTGAGGAGTTTGGTAAACTCAGAAGTTTCTTCCAAGATGAGGTTGGTAAAAAAGCAGAGGCAGCTAGAGCAGAAATTCTGAATAAGATTCAAGGTTTAAATAGCACAGTTAGTTCTGTAGATGACATTGTAAATAATCTAGATACACTAGAGGTTTACTGGAGAGAATACAGACTTCTTTACTCTTTGTATAATGCTGACGGCACACCCAAAGAGGAAGATAGTATGCCCTATAAAGTTGCTATTAGACTTAGAGAACATAGAAACATGTCCAATAAGTTCTATAAGTGGACTGAAAGAAAAGGTGCATTCCAAAGTTCTTACTTAAACTTTAAGCAGTCACTTATAGATAATGGTATCAAGCCAACTGGTAAAACAGCAAAAGAGTTTAAGGAGAAACTTGATGAGTGGGTATCAAAGAACACTGTAATAAAACTTACCTCCAAGTTTTATGAAGATAGAGCTGAGATATTTGCTAGAATGAGTGAGCTAAGCAGTGAGCCTGCTCAACTTAAGATTATAGAAAACTACGGTAAGATTGCCAATATTATCAGTGCTTACAAAGACAAGAACTCTGAACCTGTTGGTTCTGAAATGCCTGCAGAGCTCCTCGCTACTATTAAGAAGATTGAGGAGGAGATTGAAGAGTTAAAGCAAGAGGTTAAAGAAAGCACAACAGGTCTTACTTCTGCTGAATACGATATGTATAGAAGCTATAAGGAAAGTATAGCTATGGGTGAGGAGCCATCAGAAGATGAAATTGATGAGTTTAGGAGAATAAAGGGCAAGATGAAAAAGAAGGGTATTACAGAGGAAGACCTTTCTAAGAATGCAGAGCTCAGCGCTCTTTATGATAAACTAAATGCTCTACAGAAGAGAGAAGTATCTCATGATTTTATTGAACTGGTGAATGACTTTCTTACATCAGATCCTGAGTCACTGCAGATAATGAAGAAGTCATTGAAGATTTCTAGGTTTAGTCCTACAGATATTAAAATGCTTCAGGACAGTGCTATTGCAGAAAAGTTCTTTGATGTAAATCCTAAATTTAAAGAGTGGTTCCTTGCTAACACAATACCAAGAAAGACAAAAAGAAAAGGAACTAAGTACTATCCTACAAGAGCTTGGACTTATATCAAACCCCAGGATTCATCTTACTATGAGAAAATAGATATTAAGGATGATCAAAACAGAACAATAGAAACTATTCCCGGCAGTCCTAGTCTGCAGTATTTCTATAGAGAAGTAAAGGATGAGTATGTTGATGACAATGGTGAGGTTATCCAACTGAGAACCAAGAGGTTAACAATGCTTGATGCCATTAGGCAGGGTCTTCCTATTGAGAATGCTACTGTAGATATGAAAGGTAATTTCCTTCCTAAGCTTACTGGTGGCAATAAATATAGAAATGAGGCTTACTTCATGCTAGAGAAGAACTCACCTGCTAAATTTAGATTGCTTCAAGAGTTGATAAAACAACACTTGATGCTGCAGGAAGAGATGCCTTATGATAGCCGTCTGGATCTTGAAGCACCTAGATATAGAAAGAGTGGTCTTGAGGCAATTGCTAGCAGACCTGTTGCTGATACATTTAGACAGAATCCATTAGCAGTATGGGCAAGAAAGATTAAATCATTCTTTGTTAGATCTGCAGATGATATGGAGGCAGGTCTTAACCCAGAGGAACAAAGTGTGGTTATTAAGTCAGACTTGTATGACGATAGTCATGGCAGAGTTCCTATTACAGGTATGTATGATATTGAGCCAGATCAGGTATCTATGGATGTGATGACTGGTATGATGAGATACATGCAGTCAGGGGTAAGACAAAAGACATTGCTTGAGATGATGCCTACTGCTAGAGCTCTGCAGTCTATTGTACAGAATCCTGATAACAATCCAGATCTTATAAAAGATGGAGTAAAGATTTTCTCTAAGGCTAAGATGGCTGTTGCTAGTGTACTAACACCACAAAGTCAAAAAGCCTTGAGTATTAGAGCTCAGGCAATCAATGCATTTATAGAAAGAGAGTTTGAAGGTAAGACCCAAGCAGGTATTACTAAGAACATGGTAGGTCTTAACAAAACTGTTAGTGCTCTTTTTGGATTATCATCAAAGGCATTCTTTGCTTTTAACATTCCTAGTGCATTAAAGAATAGTCTTGGTGCTAGATTCCAGGGTATGATTGAAGCGGCTGGCGGTAAATATTTTGGCTGGGCTGACTACATGAAAGGTACAGTCTGGGGTAACAAGGTTACTGCAGAAATAAGCATGGAGCTCTACAAGTTTGGACCTAAGTCTTTAGATGTACAGCTCTTTGAAATGATGGATCCATCACAGGGCAGACTAGCTAGTAAGATTTCTCAGGGTACAGGCATATCTAGATCAGTATTTACTGATACTGCAGAGCTAGGTTTCTTGACAAATGTTAGAAAGTGGACTGAATTAAATGCTACCGCTGGAACATTTGGTGCCATGCTAAAGAAAACTCTTATTGAGAGAACTATGCCTGATGGGTCTGTAGAGAAAATATCTTATGACAATGCTTGGGAAGTTGTGGATGGTCAAATCCAACTTAAATCTGGTATAGATAAGAAATGGGATAAGGGCGGAGCTGCTTATAATAATTTCATTAGAAATCTTCATGGAGTAGTAAACAATTTAAATGGTGCCTATGCATCATTTGATAGTCCTAATGCTAATAGATATCTACTGTTTAGATTTATGATGTACATGAAGACATACTTTACTCGTATGTTCATGAACAGATTCCAGCATAGAATTGAGAAAGGTATGGTTCTACCAAGGTATGATGCTAACCTAAATGACATTAGCATGGGTTACTATGTAGAATTCTTAACCGGAATTAAAAACTTGTTGGTTAGATATAAGGGTAATGTAAATCTGATGACACCTAATGAAGTAACAGCTATGAAAAAGACTGTTGTAGAAGTGGGTATGTTGTTGCTAATCAGCGAGTTAATTATAGGATTCTTATTTGACTTTGATCCAGATGATGAAGATAAGTATGAGAAACTACGTCAGAAGAGTGGACCATTCCCAGGATTATTTGTAGCAGATGATGAGCATCCTTTCAAAGCTCCAGGATGGTTCTCTAATCACATGCTTAACTTAGCACTACAGGTTAGAGCAGAGAATGATTCATTTATCCCGTACCCAAGATGGGGTCTGCAGGACTACGGCAATCTCCTAAACATGGAGTCAGTAAGTTTGCAGGCTACACTAGACATGTATATAAAACTGTTTACCGGTATCACAGACTACGCAGACTATAAACTTACTGGTGATCAAACAGCATTATATAAAAGAGAAGTTGGTCCTTATGTGTGGCAACAGGAAGGAGGACTTAAATTTGTAAATCACTTAGCTAAAACATTAAGCTTGAGTGGAACAACAGTAGAACCTGTTGTGGCTATCTCAGGATTACAATCAAGAGAAAATAGATAATGGCAAAAACAGGAACCACAAAAAATGGATTTTCTCCTAAAAATTCAAGGAGAAAGCGCCCAGGAGTACATGCTAAGAGCAAAACTAGCTACTCTAAAAGAAGTAAAAATTATAGAAAGCTAGGAAGAGGACAGGGATAACCCCGGTTTCCCAGGGCTCTCTGTTTACTTACTAGGTTCGGCTAGACCAAACTTGACAAACTTTTGTTCTGTTGTATAATCCAACGGAATGGTCTGTATTTCCCCATTGTTCCAAAGTTTGTTCATGGCACTAAGGTGAGTCTTAACTGCCTTAGGATCATTAAATGTTTCAGAACACTGGAGTATTTCTCCATTTTTTCCTACTGACTTAACTACATATCCATAGACAGTCTTTCTTTCTTTTTCTCCTGTGTCTATATTCAGGACCAAGATTCTTCTTTTAGAATCATGGATTTCAATAAATCCTTTTTTCATTATTCTATAATTTTAGATATATTTGGCCTAAAGTAATTAGGACCCTTAAGGATTTTACCATCCTCTCTAAGGATAGGTTTACCATCCTTACCCATTTTAGACATATTACTTCTATGAATCTCGGTGAATACTCTTACCATATAATCTTGCATGCCATGCTCTAGCATTGTTCCTAGGAGGATATACAACATATCCCCTAGGGCATCTGCTATTTCTACAGTGTCACCTGCAGTACATGCCTCAAGATATTCAGTGTTTTCTTCAGCCATCAGATTAAATCTGAGATGAGTTCTTTCTGATGAAATATTTGTTGGTCCGGTAGGTACTGAAATATCAGTAGCCTCACACCATTCTTTTACTTGATTAAGTTGTATTCTCATGTTGTCCAGTGTGAGTTAGGATTGTTTATGTCAATGTAACTATACTTGATTTTAGATTCTACTAGTTTAGCAGGAAGTATATCCTCCTTGAACATACCCTCTATCAGGATAAGGTAGTTGATAGCATCTCCAATCTTTTCCTCTAGCATCTTCTCATCAGGGATTTTACCCGTCTTAGCTTTTGCCTCAATGATCATTTTTATAGATTGCAGGTGCTTTACCATAAACTCCCACGCCACTGCTTGTTTAGTGTCATGGAAGCTCAATGGTATAGACTCTGTAAAAGCCTTAAATACATCATCTTTATCTGCATATTCTGAGTTCTTTGTTTCAAGAACATCTTTAATCAGTTGTACACGTCTCTGTACAACATCTTCTACAAATTGTTTTCTGGTCATGTTAGAACATTGTTAGTTGACTTGTTTCTCTTTTCTTCTGTATGGACTCAATCATCTTGTAGATATTCTGCAGATAATAGTCCTCATTAATTCTGTAATCTGGCCAGGGCTTCTTCTCAGCAATATTAAATATCGTCTGTTTCCAAGCTCCTGCCTCTACCTGAAAGTTTCTACCATCCACTTTATTTCTCTTGGTGATCTTACAACCATCATTAGAAATGTAATACCGGACAATATGCTGAAGCTTTCTAGTCTGTAGTATACCCTTAACCATGCAGTCCTCTACAAACTGCCAATCACCCTTAGCTTTTATACCAGCACAGTATTCAAAGATGTTTCTGTTTTGTGCTAGATACATCTCTGGTAGTGTGCCAAATACAAAGTAGTGATACACAGCTTTTGGGATAATCATAAAGCTTTTATTCTTATGTAAGGCTAGCTCTGAAAACTCAAATCTACCTTTACACTTTGTTCCAGAATAAAAACATTTGTCACCATCTTGTCTGTAAATATAGTGAGGAAACTCAGACTGCAGCTGGCCGAAGTCCTCTTTTTTAACCTCTTTCTCCTTATTTACAGCAATATAATTATTTACATCCCCTAGAATAATTTTACTGTATTCTCCGTGTTCTAGCCCAAGTTTGGTCATTTGTTCCCACTGTTTGCAGATTTCAAAGTACTTATCTTTCATACCTGCAGGAATCATCATTTCCAAACCGTCAGTGTTTTGCATAAGCGGGATAGATCCTGGTATACCCAGACTAAGCATTTCATAAAGCATAGCCAGACTAAGCTGACCATTAATGGTAATACGCATAGTGAACTCAGGATCATACAGAAAACTGTTCTCATCATTGCTGAGACCGTAAGTGCTGTTGAGGATAATCTTGTGGACATAATTGTTGGGATCTTTTTTAGGAATTTTTACTCTTTCATCAAAGAACCATTCATACTGCTCACAGAATTCTTCCTTAGGAAGATGTGCCGGAGACCATCCATTTCTAATAGCTAGATTGGGATAGAAGCTAGTAACGTCACTAGTCATGATAATCATTCCATCCTTAGCTTCATAAACACCACTGGATCTAGCACCATGAATGCCACCAAGACCAAAGTCAGTTCTGACTCCCTTATGGTTTACAGAATACTTAAAGCCACCTTTGGTGTTATTAGGGTCTAGTACTAGATCATTGAATTTTTCTAGGATATCCTTGAACTCAGGTTTCTGAAAATTGATATATGGTAAGATTATATCTTTGACAATAATCTTATCTCTAACAGTTCTCAGTTGTTTGAGCTCATACTTTTTAATTCCTGTTTTCTTACTAAGGAAATGTAGAAATAGCTCTTTAGCAATTCTTGGTTCAGATGCACTATAGAGATCTATATCATACTGCTTTGTCAAACTCTGCCTAAGATTAATCTGACTCTTACTTAGAATCATAATCTGTTTGCAAGACTCTACGTCATTTACACAATAGCTCATGACTTCATTTATCTGAGCCATAGTATTGATGTAAGTACTATGGTGTATAGGCATTTCCTGGATGTTATACCAGTCCATGCTATACTGAATCCATTTCAAGCTAGACCTTTTAGCAGGGTTGTCCCAGTGGTTTAGTTTAAATACATCAATCTGTTGAATAGATAAGTCTTTAGCTGAATAAGGTGGAAACTCATTGTTGTTAGTCTTTTCTATTATCAGTTGAGCAAAGGAGTATAACTCATTAGCAATAAATAATGCATCTCCCTCAACTAATGATTCCTGATTTCTAAGTATAAATTCGGTAATCTGAGAGTCAAAGTTCAATCCGTTATAGCTGATATGCCATTCCTTATTGTCCTTGTTCTGATTTAGAAACTTGACTAATTCTACAATGTCATTTCTCAGTCTGTGGACCACAAACTGTTTTGTCTCACCTGTCTTATAATGTTGAAACACAGCACCAAACATGTTGATAAGTGTCTCATAGTCCATTACCCAATGGTTCATATTATTTCTTCAGTTAAGCTGTCGCCCCAATTAAAGTATAAAGGCGGCTGTTACACCGCCCTATACCCATTAAACAATCAAAACAAATTAAGCAGTTGCAAGAAAAGAATCAGCTGCATCTGAATTTATAGAAAAGAGATTTACAAATGCCTTGATGTCATCAGCATCCATTAAATAGTATTCCTGGAATGTCTCTATAGTTTTACGCTCTTCTTTATGAGCCTTAGCTCCATCAGTGCGTATTTTTCTTGGGACAACATCACCATTGTCATCAAGTTTAGGTGTCATATGAAATACATTCTTTCTAGTAGAGCCGATCAGAGCTAATACTTTAGATTGTGGATCATAAATAGCCTCTATATAAGGACAATCTTTGCTGAGAGGAATCATTTTAAAAGTTGGTTGCTGATTCCAGTCAGACTTAATAACCATCATTGAGTTTTGCATAAATAATAATTTAGGGCGAAGTTATAGTAAAACCAGATATTTCAAAAGTTTTAACTGTAGCAGTCAATGTTTCCTTTTCTACATCGGGTCTATCACATAACTCACCAACATCTTCTAATAATTGTTTGTCACATTCTAAAAGTCTAGAATAAAGATCATAGTATAAGTGGGGATTAATGTAACTGTCCACATATACATAATTCTTTTTACTGTTTGCATAGTGACTGAGAATTCTGTCCTTCAGTGTTTTACTGAGTTTAGAATATCTACCTTCAGTAAACAGACTCCAATCTTCTGTAAAGGGTTCATAATCAAATATATAAACACCTTTTGAATCATCCGTTTCATAAAAGTCAGAGAACATAGGATTTTTGAAAAGCTTATTTTTCTCAAATTCTACAAACTCTTTATCAGACCTAAGATGATAAACAGCTATTAATTTTTTATCCTCCTGTTTGTAATACCCAGACCAAGAAACATAAGTTTCTATTGGGGTAACACTTCCTCCTCGGGGGATATTTAAAGCAGGATATAAAAATATCCTAGACTTTTGAAAGTACTCATTGTAAAGTGATTTGATCATAGTCATTTTGGTTACAGCACAATCTTACTTGTAAGCATATCATATGGCAAAGAGAAATCTCTTTTTTCATAATGATACTTTGCTTTAGTGAGAGAATTGCTGAGACCAGTCAAATACCACCTGTTCATTGTTTCATCAGACACTGGAAATACATACGTCTGTTTGTACTTATCAATGACAATAAAATTGAACTCTACTTTCCAAATACCATCTACAGCAAATTTCTCTGTGATTAATTTTTTGTAGACGGCAGCTTGAAGCCAGTAGTTATAGTAATCAACAGTCTCAGCAAACTCTGCAACTGTTTTGCCTGTTGTCTTCAAGTCATTGATAACTATAGTTTTATTGCTTTCGTTAACAATAAAATTGTCAACTATCCCCTTTAATCCAAAAGGATAACCAGGTAGATCAATTTGAATCGGGTACTCACTATAAACAGTGCCACCTGAATTCCTATATAAATCAAGAACTTTAACAACTTCCGGATTCTGTCTCAGAATCTGGACTGACTCTAGACACCGATGATACATCTCTGTGTCTATGACATCTTTACTGCCTTTCTGCTTTAGAAAGTCAAAGTAGCTTACAGTTTGATCTGTAACCATTTTATCAACCCTTTGCTCATCAGTCTTCAGAGACTGGTGAAGATTAATCTCTTTCAGAATGTCTAAGATTTGCAAATCAAACGATCTTAGTTCCTGGTCCAGAGAGTTAGTCTCTTGAGCATATCTAAATACTTTATCTACAACAATCTTCGGGTTGTCACTAGGCAAAGATACTGGTGAAATAACAAATTGCTTCTCAAAGTTATCAGTATCTAGCAACAAACAGTGAATTACTTTACCTTCAAGGAGATAGCTATCTAGCTTCTCCTCTCTTTGCTGTAATACATAGTGTGAATAAAAGAGCTTTGGTGAAAAAAGGAGCCTATTCAACCCACTATAACTAAAGTTAAATGGCTTTGAATAGAACTCCTCCTCCAAAGCAAGAACATTAATTTCCTCCTTGGTTTGTATCATTCTGCGGTTTTTCTATTTTGATTCCTGTTACCTTAATCCATCTGTAATTTCTAATAGAGCGCTGTATTTCTTCAGTAGCTCTATCCCTTACAAGATTAAGTATGTCATCATTCAACTTACCCACAGAATCAGCTTTCTCAAGTATGCTGTCTAGAGTAACATTAGAATATCTGTTGAAGTCCATAAAATCCATCAGACTCTTAAAAGCTACACTGTGACAATACTTTACATATCTGTGTTTGTTGTAATGATCACCAAGCAATATTAGCAAATAATGTTGACTCTCTTCAAAATTACAATTAGCCATCAGAGTAAGACCTAGCTCAATGTTACCAGGGTCATTGCTGTTTAGCAACTGATCAATAAATACATAGTTCTCATGTTCCATTCCTGATGAACCAAGAATAGATTGTAGAGCACTATCTGTAATAACATTTTTACCCTTGTAGCTGATCATACCGTCATAAGCAGCAGGCTCAATAATCTTTACATTAGCCTTATGATACAGTATACAATTTAAGCCACTTGCTACTCTCTCAAACCTATCACGACAACCATAACTAAAAGAAACATAATCTATACTTGCAGGAAGATTATTTATTTTATCAATGGCGTCTTTAACCAGGTCCTTGTTTTTAAGTATCTCAATGTGATAAGAAGCAAATCTCATTAAAGCATTGTTTGACAAAGTAGAATGAGCATCATATAACTTTTCCAAAACTTCTTTTACCTCATTTCTGAGATACATATAGGCACCCCAGCTATGCTGGATATTCTCCTTTACCTCATTTTTAGAAATGACAATAGTATCAGCTTTACGAGGATCTCTAATAACAGATAAGTTATACTTATCTTTTACTTCTCTGACTTTGTATCTAGGAACACTTGCTGACTTAGTAAAGTATAATTTACCTAGAGTGTTGGGATCAATATCAGCCTTATCTGTTTTTATACCGACCTCATCAAAGATTTTACTTTGTAACAAACCTTCATCAAGTTTACCAAAATATACATGTGCCCAGGCATCTTTTTCTGGAGCACCAAACACCATATTATCCGATAGGAATGTACAGTGCATATACTTATTTAAAGTAATATCCATAATTATTTTACCGCGAGTTTAACAATGTCTTTGTCAAGTAACATCTTTTGGAACTTAGTCTTGTTACCAGAGATAATGTTCTTAATCATGAAATAGTGTAGGTCAAGAGCAAAGAGTTCTTCAGCTTTGATAATCTCTTTAATCCTGTCCATGATTTTATCAGTGACTGGATTTGATTCTGCATATACTACACTGTAGTTACTAATACGGGTTGCCAATAGACTAGCAATGTCAGCTCTGTAATGAGTACCCTCATACATAGAAGCCTTCAGTTTAGTCTCAATAGCAGACCAGTCACCACCGGTAAGGATTTCTTTAGGAGATACCATAGCATCTAGCTTGTTGTTGATAAAGGTGGTAAATAGAGTACTGAACTCAGCACCTACACTACCCTCACCAATCATCTGAATCAATGGCAACTGCTCCTCAAATACTTTGATAGAGCTGATAGAATTAAAGAATGTGGTAATACTACGAGGATTGATATCACCTCTAACCAACTCAGGATTCATCAACAGGAAGTTGATACAGCGAGAGTCAATACTGTTTTGCTCGGCCCACTTAGCCCAGCAGTCAATATCAAATGTCAAATTAGCTGTAATGAAACGAGTTCTCTGCGCTGAGTCAATAGAGTTAACCAAATACTCACCATTGTCAGGATTAGAAGTAAGAACCACATGCCAGTCCTTTGGTAGTTTCCATGAAACATACTCCTGTCTGTCAATGATTTCCATAACTGCCTGAACAAATCTTAGGTCAGCACGAGTCCAGTCATCCAGAATTAGGATACCACCCTGACCTTTACCTTGAATCCACTCAGGAGCAGCATGGGTCATCTTCTTCTCACCTGTTGGTTTGTAACCACTGGCAATGTACTGTGGGATAACAGACTCGGTAACCCACTTGATTACATCACCCTTTATCATCTCATGCTCTTTCATAGGAAAACCTACTAAGTCACCAATTTCCTCCAACTGACTGAGATTCAGCTTAGTACAATGAAGACCCAGTTCACTAGCTACCTGCAGAATAGTACTGGTCTTACCTAGACCTGATTCACCCTCAATATTTACAGCAACAGGAGTCTTACCATTCTCCTGGATATAACGATTATTGTGTACAATGTGCTTAATAAAATCCTTCAATTCTGTAGTGTTCAATACTACTTGCTTAATAGTTGCCATCTTAATTTAATTTAATAATTTGACCTGGTAATTTGTTATTCATTTCTGAGCGGGCACTTAGTACCCATAATAGATTGCCCTTAGGCTTTGCAGGAGATGGTGCTTCACCATCAGTAAAATAAATGAGACAGGTATACTTTCTCTGATTAGAGTCATAATAATCTATGACCGGCTCAAAGGAAGTACCTCCCCTACCATGAAGATCAATCTTGTTACTCTTCTTGTAGGGTCTAATGTCACTGATAGCAGTGTCACATTGTACAACGGTTACATCTGCACCTGTTTTGTAAATGTGGTCTATCTCAGCAAAGAACTCTTTGAGTTCATCATTGCTTACTGACCCTGATGTATCTACAGCTACAAGAATATGTTGCTTCTGTTTAATCTTAAGACCTGGGTTATCCTCAAATCTTTTGTTAAACTTTCTTCTGAGTTTCTTAGTATAAACCTTTACAGATCTACCTACAAATCTTCTTACATATCCTTTCCAATCAAACTTAGGTGCTTCAGGTTGCTGAATAGCATCTAATATGCCTTTAATCTCACCGGGAACAGTACCTCTAGCTTTAGTTACTTCCTTAGCTAGCTCTCCCATTTGATACTCCATCTGAGTTTTCATCAGACGTTTCTCAGCATCTCCCATGTCCTCAAACTCTTGCCAATCATGATTAGGATTGTTAAGTCCATCCTCAGATTGAGGTTGTCCCTGACCCATAGCACTCATAAGATTCTGCAGAGTCTGATTATCTTGGTTTTTAGTCAGGATATCATAATATGCCCTAGTACCAGCTTTTGTAGGTAGAGTTATTCCTGGAAAAGAATCCAGTTTTAGACCACCCTCTGGTAGAAACTCATCATCTATATACTGATTGATCTCAAGATCTGCAGCAATATTAAAAAGTTTGTCATCACTAAAGCTATCTTTCATCAGAGGATGGAAGAAGGCTAGGTGAAGCATCTCATGTTTAGTCAAACCCAGTTTATGATTTAGAGTAAGACTATCCCAAAATTCAGGATTGATAAGAAACTTATAGTTGATATTGTGTTTAGCAACACCCGCTGTAGGAATCTTATCACTCCATTCTTTTTCAGTCATAACCAGAAAGAGCCCGTAATAGGGCTCCTTCAACATCAGTTCTTTACATACTTTGGAAAGACTTTCATTTCTTGTTAAGCTCATGTTTTCTAATTTCTAATGCGTCTTTTATATCAAACCACATACTAAATCCAGGTATTTCTAATTTATAGCTGTGGACCTGTTTACCTATAACAAGTTTGTCTACAATAAACTGTTCAATATCTTTCTCTAGAGGATAAAATCTTTCTGGATCATCCTGTATTAGAATAGCATCTACAACTTGGGTGATACTCATTCTTTCTACAATTCTATCTAGATACTGTCTTGTTGAATGGTCTGAATGTTTATTAAGAACCCAGTCATCTACAAGTTTTACAATCATATCTGGTTTGTCATATCCAAAAGGATTAGCCAGATACTTAGTTTTTACATCAATAATCTTACTAATAGCATTTAGAGATTTTAGTTTACTGTACATAGACCATAGAACAGTTCTAGGAATATGTTCATCCATTTGACTAAACTCTATAGCAGTAAACAGAATAAAAGGAAGACACTTCTTTTCATCTATTCCATCCAGTATACCAAGACCTACATCTCTATCTGCTTTAGATTCAGATAGCAACATAGACCTTACACTTTTATATCCATCATAATCCAGTACAGTCTTCTCAAAAACCT
>Ga0181358_1000389_pt1 | contig 19590 bp, 6 predicted proteins | sample Fa13VDMM110SD_FD_130096 | JGI IMG/M metagenome (GOLD analysis project Ga0181358, IMG submission 130096) | Freshwater viral communities from Lake Michigan, USA - Fa13.VD.MM110.S.D | ecosystem: Environmental > Aquatic > Freshwater > Lake | place: USA: Michigan | collected 2013-09-24 | reverse complement strand
TTAAAATTAAAACTTTATCTAATAGTGCTTTATTACCAGAGACAGATATTGTTTCAATCGAACCTAAATCTATACCATATCTAGAATTAAATTTTATATTACTCATAATGCTTTTACTCCTCTTTCAACAGCAATTGCTATTCCCTCTGAGACTGCTGTACGACCACCTCCACTCGGACCCGTAATTACTGTATTAGGATCACTAGAAATTGCTCCCGGACGTTTTCCAATAAATTTTGGTGGATTTATAGCAGGAGCACCTCTGCTTACTTCTGTGCTTGTGTATTGTGTTGGATCATCACCGAACTCTGTGTGTTTTACATAACACATCCATTTTGTTGTAGCAACATGATTATACCAATCTGTTGATTTTGAACAAACTTTCTTCAAACTTTTCTCTACTGGTGTTTCTTGGGAACCAGCAAGTAATTTTGTTACTGGATAGTGAACCAATGAATGGTAATATGGGAATGCACCTGCAAGGATCTGTATGTAGAACTTACCATCTGTTTTTCTAATATAACGAATAATTGGATGGTCATTTGAATGTGAATCTATATATTCTGAACCCCTTAATGGAACTTCCTTTATAACTTCCATATTACCAGTTTTAATTTGCATACTTGAGTAATCTGGTGTGGAGAATCTAGACGATTTCGTATCGAATAAATCAGTTTCTAATGACTGTTCTGACTGTTCCATAGTAGAATATGTAAATGATGGAACATCACCAGTAGTTAAAGCATGTGTTGCAACATTAGAATCTGTATTGCTTGAATAACCTTTAAAATAAGTTGATACCTTACTCATCAATGCAAATTGTGTATTTAATGTAACACCATCCAATAAATCTGGATTTTTTACAAATATTACAAGTCCCTCACTTCTTAACTCGTATCTTGAAAGTAATAAATGTGGTTCATGTATTTCAGTTACTTTATTCAATGTTATTTTACCAGCACCTGCTGAACTAAAAGAATAAAGAGTCAGTGTCACAGGAATATCATATTCTGTTATCATATAATCATATATGTCTTTTAGTAAAACATGACCCCTATCTTTAGATAAAGTACTAGAAGTTATGTCATTGAATTCATTGAATTCATTGACAACATTTTTAAGAGTATTTGATTCTACTAGTATTACTCTTTGATTGTCTATTATTTTTACTCTGCAAATAAATTTATAATTTGCATAAGTTGTATCTTCTGATTTTGCAAGTCCAACAGATGTTGTTACAAAGTGAAATGGTGTTTTTGTAGAATTGTTTATAAAGTAACTGTTAAAGGTTGAATCGGTGACATCACCAATATATGTTGACTCTTCAAATACTGATGTAGTTGGTGTTACGAAATCAAGATACAAAGTTTTACCTTCTAATGTTTCATCCTTTAGAATAAATGATTTTCTATGGTGAAACGATGAGTTTATTTTCTCATTCGTTAATGGGAAATATGTCATGTTACCATTGCTAAGTGAAACCGCTACACCATCAGGTATGAAAACATTTTCAGGTTCAAATAGTTCAGGACATACACCACCACCGCAGTTATTGATATTCAAAGTCCCTAATTGAAATATAGATTCATATTTTTTAGTAGTGCTATTATATTTTATAGTTGGAACTAGTGATGAAATTGTAATTTGTGGTAGTCTGTGCAGATTTTTCACAGATGCAAATGCATCGTTTATAAAAAACATAGAGGGAGCATAATAATAAATTTGTGGGTATTCTGAATTATTATATAAATTTAGCATGGTAAATGATTCATCAACATAAAATTCTGGAACATAGTCCATTCTTGTTGATGTATCATTTGATTTGATATCATATTTGACAGAGGTAGAAAAATGTATGGTTCCTAGTTCATCATACACATATTTTCTATAAGTATTATCTGCATAAAAATATCCACCATTTAGCCAGTGCATTTGTCTGGATGTAATCTGTGACAATTCTCCATTATTTACAGTTTCGCTGTTTAATGCTTCTATCTTCCTGTTCCAATATGAACTACACAACTGAGTATCATTCGTATATGGGGTTGTGTTAAATGGTATTTCGTATTGTTCACAAAATGCATCGTCAGAAATAATTTGATAGTTATTGTCTGCTGTTGCTGTATTATCAGAACATGTTTGTGGTATGTATCTATCTTTACTTTTGTGTAAAACAGATGAAGGTGTTTGTGGTGTCTCATCACCAGTTTGGGATTGTGTATTGGATTGATTATTGTTAAAAACATCAAAAGAATGGTTAATTATATCAGTCATTTTATCTCCTACTTACAATCCTTGGCAGAACACCACATGGTGCTTGATTTGGTATTATGCATCTGTTTAAGCACTCTTCATATGTAGCAAAGCCACCGGGTTCTGTTGCTTTTACACAGTTGTTGCCCTTACATGCCCAGCCATAATCTGTCGTACAGAAAGTCTGACACTCTTCATAAGTTTGGAACATACCAGGATTAGAACCAACAAATTGAGTTCCCTCATCTGTTTGAACAGAAGCACATGAAGACTCACATACATTTATCTTTGGATTTGTTCTACTTGGAACACAGTTCCAACCACAGGTTGGTGCTGCAGCACAGCCAATCTTACATTCTTCGTATGTTCTGAATTGACCATTACCGCAATAATCTGGAACACATTCACCCTGAGCACCCGGCGAAGATCTTATACAATTATAACCACTTGGTATTTTGCAAAATGTTTCACATTCTGATTGTGAGCAGAAATTGCCACAATTCTCACCACCAGATATAGGATCCTCATCATCTGTAATATCATCACCAAATAATTCAGTTGGTACACAGATTGAACCAGTGCATGTGTGTGGTATCAGGTCGTTATTTTGTCTAAACAATTCACAATTTACTATAAAATCAAATTCATTTTCACACTTCTCGCAATTGAATCCTCCATCATCACAACCAGTGCATGGACCACCATTTTCTTTTCTCTTTGCTTCACCACAGACATATTGACAATCTGAGCATCCTCTTGGTCCACCTGTCATGTTCAAGTAAACTATACAACCACAAGTTAAAGCACATTGTTCTCTTGAAGCAAATACACCACCCTCCTCACGGACACAGTTGTTATTTATGCAACTAAATCCACCACAAACTTGTTGACACTCTTCTAGAGTGTGGTATACACCATCACCATCACAAGGATCTATATGTTGACATTTCCCACTATTACATATCCATCTTGGTCCAAAGTCCTCATTTTCACAACCAGCAGTTCTACACTGTTCGATTGAATTATATGCACCACCACTACAGACTGGTGTGCAAGAACCACCTATTATTCTTCCACTTGGACATGTTCTAGAACCAGCGCAATTATATCTTAAATCTTCACCACAAACAGTATCATCATTACATTCTTGTTTTGTATCATAACCGATGTCTGTATTTGGAATGAATGAACAGTCCACACAAGTGCTTGTTGTACTTAAACATTGATATTTACCACAACCATCAGTAACAGCATTTATTATACAATCATTTTCACTGGGATAACGACCAGAGCAACCAAAAACTTTTGTACATTTTCCATCTACACAATCATAAGTAGAGCCACATGCTGAATCTTTATCAGCATTTAAGCAATCGTTTAGTGTGTCAAAAAGAGGTCTACCACATTCTGTTGGTATATCTATGCTCCATTGTCTACAAGCATGTGATTGACCGGGCACAGTTGCAACTTTGGGATCACATACCCATTTAGAACAATTACAACAATCTTCTTGTACTAAACATGTACTGGTATCGTCTTGTTCACATACATCACCAACACAAGACCAACCCGGTTGAGGTGGCGGTGTTGTTGGTGTTGTTGGTGTTGTTGGTGTTGTTGGTGACGCTGTTGTTGGTGTTGTTGGTGTTGTGGGTGATGCTGTTGTTGGTGTTGTTGGTGTTGTGGGTGATGCTGTTGTTGGTGTTGTTGGTGTTGTTGGTGACGCCGTTGTTGGTGTTGTTGGTGTTGTTGGTGACGCTGTTGTTGGTGTTGTTGGTGTTGTTGGTGCTGCTGTTGTGGTTGTTGTAGTTGGTGGACAAACACAGCAACATTTATATTCACACTCTGAAGATCCAGGATCGCATTGGGCTATTAATACACAGTCAACAAAACCATCTTTGCATGGTGGTTTAACAGGTTTACCTTTAGCAGTGATACATTTTTCTACACAATCTGGACCAATAGGATCAGCAGGATCACCCCCCGGAGCAAAGAAGAATGATTGCACTTGTAATTGCTGTGGTGCTTCTAAAGAACAACTTAATAAACTTGGATCTAAATGTGATCCATAGTTTTTCTTTGCTTTATTAATTAATTCACATTTATTTATTAATTCTTCAGTTCCGCTTAATTCATCAACATATAACTCATTTTCAGTTAAACAATATTGACTAAATTTGGTTAATACAACACCATCAATCTCAATGTATTGATTTGATTGTTCACAAACACTATCGATAAGTTCTAATGATTGTTGCAAAGTTATTTCGCCAGTTACATACTTGTCTGTATAGTAATCAAAAGCGTCACAACAGGGACAGCAAGAATAGTCCGGAAACCCAAATAGACCATCTTTATCAGTTTGCAACATATCTCTAAACGGTGAAGATGATGGATTATCGCTGGATGGATTTAATGTTATTTGATTTATTCTAGCAGCAAGTTCGTCTGTTGTAAATTTGTCAAAACAGTTACCATTTTCATCACATACTTTTCTGTGTCCAACCAATTCTATTTCAAGTGAGTGAACAGCATTTGGGTTTACTTCAAACTCTGCAATTACTTCTTTATTTAAAATTGGGATATCACCAGTTTGAATAAATTGTACATTTATATCTGTATTTTCATCACAGTTTATACAACCAACTTGTGATGGATCGACCAATTTTTCAAAAACATAATGATTTACTTTACCTAACATATCTCTATCGAGTGATGCCAAGTCAAAAGTATTTTCAACATTATTTGTATTGTCTATTAGACTAGGATCGATAAGAATAAACTCAGTTTGTTCTGAGTTTACACCTAATATGTAATTTTCTGGATCAGTAACATTCGTGTTAAAATCTAGACGAATCTTTGATAAGATATTGTCTATATTAAATTCAAACCCTGATTTAGAATTGAATTTATTAAACGAGTCTGGCATTTTATATCTCTAGTTTCATTACCTTTACTGATGTGAGAGTTATACCAAGTGCAACCGAATTATTTGATACAGTTACTGTACCAGATGCAAGTGATGCAGTAATATCTAGGCTGAAACCAGCAGGTTCTGCTACAGATGCATATTGTATATAATTACAATAATTTGTTGTTGTATTTACTTGAACTATAAATTCTGTAGTAAATGCTTTATTTGCATCATTTACTGCTTGAATTAGATATTTAACAGACTTTCTACCAGATACGGTGAACTGATCTATTTGACCTGGCACGGTTGAAACATCGACATAAGTATGGGATATTGAACCAGTTGTCTTTAGTGCTGAATATGCTGTTGTTGAACTTCCAGGATCAACATTTATGACTTCTAGAGACAATCTTGCACTTCTATCCTTTGCGGTTGTTCTAGAACCATATGCATTTAAGTTATAGTTGGTAAATACCAATGATCCGTTTGAAGAATCATTTCTGATCGTGTAACCATTTGATGCTGCTGATGTTGAATTTGTTGGTCCAGTTCCTATCATTATTGTTGGTAAGCACAACTTAGATGAAGATAGGTTGTACCAACTTGAAGAGAAGTTTCTAACAATTATATCGGTTCCGCTTATTGTTGAATATGATGCTGCTGGTTCATCTGAACCAGTATCTAAGAATAGACTTTGAGCAAATTTGATTCTTACAGTATCAGTAAAGTTTGCAGTTGCTTGTGTGGTTGCAAATATAAAATCTCTACCTTGTGTAATTTCTTGATGTATTGCAGAAGCAGGTGCCCAATATGTTCCAAGAACTGCCTTGAAGTTATTGAAACTGAGAGGAACAAATTTATTTTCATAAATGTATTTGTCTTTTTCATCTGTAAAAGTAACATCAACTATAGTTGCTTTAGTTGCAATAGCTAGACCAATAATTCCAGATTCAATACTTTGGAGATATCTGCCTGTTTCTGTTAATAACCCATTATTATCAAAGGCAAGTAGTCTACCAGCAGCAAAACTTGCCCCTCTATGATCAGAATCTTTTGTTATATTATCTTTACTTACATAGGCTAGTGTTTGTGTGCTTGGATTAAAATATGGAATATGATCACCAGTTACACCGTTTCCTATTTGAGCAAACTTTGTCGTAAATGATTCACCAGCAACAATACCCGCATACATCAAACCCACGCCATTTATAACATCATTATCAGTACCATCAACTAATTGTCCCAGTTTAGACCAAGCAATTCTTGGTGTTATTACACCGGTTGTTGTACTAGTCTTTTCAAATGTATATTGTAGGTCTGCTATTCCATAATAAAGTTTATTAATTCCACTTACGCCATCTTCAAAAGTATGTGTTGTTCCAAACGCAGTAAATGTTGGTAATGATCTTGATCCTATAAGACTTATACCACCATCACCAACTCCAGGAATGGTATTTGTTACTACTATTTCATTATTGGTTCCAACAGAAATTGAGATACCAGAACCACCTCTGATGTCTATGGACTCTGTATCTGATGCAAAAACTGAACCTGAATCTGTTGTTAATGTATTAAAGTAATTTGAAGAAGTTAATCCTAATATGCTCTTAATATTTGTTGAATTTAGTGAAACGAGTTCACCAGTTAATCTACCAAGAACACTATTTTGTTGAATCAACAAATCAGTTGCAGTATTGCTGGTATCACCTTTACCAACCTTTACCGTATTATCTGGCATTTCTGCTAGATGTGCGTTTGTTATTGTACCATCTGTTATGTTAAAGAATACAGTATCAGAGTTACTGTCTGCATCCAATGATATTGGTGATCCAGATGGAGATGTTAGTCTCAAATTACCACTTACATCAGAAGATATAGTTTCGTTTGTATTTGTAATTACTACATTTCTAAACTTAGAAGTTGAATCGCTATTTGAAATCTTGATACCAGGAACACCTACGAAATCACCGCTGGTTGCATCATTAACAACTTCTAATGTTATTCCAGTGCCCTGAATCAATGCCATTCTGACATTGTTTATACTATTTGGTTTATATGTGGTATCTGCGAAGAATGCAGCAGTTCCATTTGTTCCACCTATTGGGGTAGTTGATCCTGGTGTATGTGCTGAAATTCCCAAGAATCTTCTAGATGTTGGTACTATAGTTCCAGTTAAACTTGCTCCTTCAGAAACAAAATTGAAGAAAGTTGCTGGAGTTGCCCATGTCATTGTGTTCAACCCAGTGTATAAAAGAATAGATGGTACTGTTGCTTGCAGTGTGGTAACATCCATAAGTGTAGATGAACCACCTGTTATTAGAACAGAGTTCTTTGGTTGTTTCTGCAACTGCTTAAGAGTCAAACTGTTATTTGCTATTGTAGAAACGAAATCGCCAGTTGCTTCAAATCTTATTATATTTCCAGATGGATTTGAAAGTCTTATACCAGTTCCACCATACAATGTAAGTGTGTCATCGACACTTGCAGTCAGAGAACCAGTATCATGATTTGTATCATCTCCGGTGAATTCAACAGTTCTAAAGTAACTTCCTTGTAACAATACTTGATCATTATCTGTATTATCGTCTGTTACTACATTGATACCACCGCCACCACCTGTTATTTTGAGTGTGTCGTATGGTGTTATTGCTAGAAGTTGTGAACCAGAATCACCAGATACTTTTGAATATCCAGGCTCGTTACCTTGAGTTATTGCTCTAATGATTACTTCTCTTGAAGTTGGATCTGTTTCGAGTGCTATACCATTACCGGCAACAAGGTTGATTATGCCGTTTGATGCATTTGAGAAAACAGAATCACCAGAACCTACCAGATATCCTGTTTCAGCACCACCTGCTGCTGATACTGCAACCCTTCCGAATGACAATGCATTTGATGTCATTGGGAATATAATACCACTTGCTGTGCCAGTTGCGACGAATACTGGTTTGACTATTCCGCTAGTTGGTTTAATTTTTGTAAAATTTGGTGTACCTGAAGTTAGATAATATGTCAAACCTGGCTCTAGAGCAGGACTTGGTGTTGTCTCTAGATTAAATTCACCCAACAATGCAATATAAGCTTTACCACCGGATATTCTTTCAACAATACCTATTGAATAAGTATCAGATTCTTCTGTAGATGAAGTTGTTAGACTGCACTTTGTGATATAAGTATCACTATTTGTATTGTCAAATATCTTTACCAAATTACCAACAGAAATATCAACATAATCAGAAGTTACATAACGGTTTACCCATTTTTTATCTAGAACACCATCAGAATTACTGATTGGTATTTTATATTGTGTAAAATCTGTTACTTGACTGAAATTTGTTGTTGATCCTGCAACATTTCCAATTTCAATCTTATCATAAATTACAAATGTGCTTGCTGCTGTGCTTGTATTATCAATTCTTGCAGAGAATATTACATGATCTACATCTGTTGTTGCACTTGTATTATAAACAAAGTCTAAACTGTTTAAAAAATTTCTACCTTCAATTCTCCATGAATGATCATCACCTGTTGTAGACGAAAAGCCCATTGCAAGTTCTAAAACAACATCATATTGACCACTATTGGTAGAAAATCTAAAGTATGCATCTTTGTCATTGCTATTTGATATGAATGAATATTCTTTTCCTAAAAGGAAATTAGCACTTGAAACCCAAGAATTCAAAGAACTATTATAAAGAAAACTTTCTTCGTTTACTGTGCTTGGATAAATTATCAACCCTGCAGTTGGTTGTACAGAAGAATCCAAACCAAGAGTTATTGTTGAAGAATTTACATTAAAATCGTTTACCGTGATCTCACCTAAGAAATCGTGATCGTCATTTATTGTTGGTGGTAAAATGTCAGATGCGTGAACAGAATATAGATAATTTGAGTTTCCTGTGTCAGCTCTTTCAATTATAAAATAATCTGTATCTCTTACAGTTGCTAAAGAGGAATAAACTCCCTCTATGTCTAGTGTTAGATCACCATTTCCAATGTCTGGAAATAACTTCAATGCCTTACCAACATTTAGATTAATAGTTACTTCACCATTCAATCTAGATTCTGTTAAACCGTTACCAGTAAATACATCATAAACTTGTAATGGGTTAACATACTCGATAAGTTTATTGGTTGCTGTAAACCAAGTAAACAATGTATCATTGAGTTCAAGTTTGTTGATATTGGGCGTTAGATCGTTGTCTGTACTCATTTATCAGTCTCAATTTCTATTAATAAGAAGGTTTCTAATCTCTTTTATTTGCTCTTTAAGTGACATTATCTCATTTTGTAGTGAAAGAATTTTATCTTTATTTTCTTTTTTTAATTTATATTCATTCACTTCTGCAATGTTTGTTAATAATATTGCTTTTGAGTATTTATCACGAATTAAAAAGTTTTTTCTGTTGTCTTTCATATTATGTTACCGTAATTATCCTCAAGTCTTTGACTCTAGGTACTACAGAACCGTCAATCGTATCTGAGAACATGATAATCTTAATTGAATATCTTATGAATGGATTTACTGCTCTCTCATCCGGTAATTTGTAATAAACTTCATTATATCTGTTTGGGTCTGATGAGAAGCCCATACTTACCTTTGCATCTAATTCTTCATATTCAATATCATTCATGTTTATATCATTATCAGCAAATTGTCTCTTGATGTAAACCTTGACATCAGTTCCCCTTGGTTTATTAAGTTTAAAGTATACATAACAATCCTTGGTTTCCATGTCTGAATCAAGTGTTACTATCTTGGTTATGTATCTTGCATTGATAAAGTCTTCATGTACTACAGAGAATGGATATGTTTCATTCTCTTCCTTGGATACAGTTGTATTTCCCTTATCAAATCTTGCACCATTCATGGCTCGGATGACATTGTTTATTGTAACCAATTTCAAACTATCAAGATCTACCATTGGTGCTATTACACCATCACTTGTTAAATTAATTGTTAGTGTGAAAGATGCACCATTATATTTGAAATATTTAACCTTATCAAAATCAACATTTGTATTTGGTACAATCATCATTTCCTCAGTATCAAATACTATATCATTTACTGAAGATCTATTGATTGTCTTTACAGTTGTGCTTACGGAATTGGAGTTTAAATCTGTATATGCCAAGTTCAAATTAATTGATGAGAATTGAACTTCTGGTCTAGTATCTACTGGATCCGTAAAGACTATTGTTCCTGTATTGCTAAACACGCAGCGATAGATATTGAAAACTATATCTTCATTTTCAAATATTGTAAAACTTTGACTATTATTTGTCTTCATCAACTTACCAACAAATGGTTGTGGACTTGCTCTATTTTCTGTATTAAGAACTAGTTCCCCAACTTCTCCACTGTAAACGGAATAATTGCTACTGTTTGTCTTGAGAACTATTGCATGTTCACCGGGTAATAAGTGAACTGGAGCATTGAATTCAAACGGTGAACCGTTTTGAGCGGTTATTGCGCCATTTCTTACAGTTCTCAAAGAATTAGGTCTTAGAGTTAAAGTTGAGTGTTGATATGCTGAAGTACCCGGTCCTATCATAGGAACACCATTAGCAACTGGTCTTAATTCTAATGTTATTGGTAATGTCGAGTCAATAGATTGAAAATAAATGTCAACTTTCTTGACATAAACACCCTTTGGATATTGAACAGGATCAACAAAGAATGTTTGTGCTATGAGTGTTTGATAATCATTAAAGTCATTTGTTTGAGAACTATTTAATCTGTTACCAAATGAACCAAAGTAATCATCTGTTAAGTCCAAAGCAGTATTAGAATATTTAAATTCTGCATATGTGGTACATAGAGTTCTATCATTGTTTTCATTATCCATTAATACAAAGTTCTTTTCACCACTTTGGAATATACCTGCTGGAATTGTAAAGGTAATATTTACATTACCTAAATTATCGGTTTTTATTATAGAACCTGTTTGTGTTACATACGCATCAACTCTAACACCGTCGAAGTATGGGTATAATCTTGTTGAAGGTTTCATACCTCTAGCATAAATTGATATTGTCTTACTTGGCATAAATGGCACAACATCTACATTTATTACCTTCTCACCAATTCTCTTCTTTGGTGTTTTTGGTGTTAGTGCCTTTACTTGATCCTCAACTCTACCAAGATATGTTCTGAGATTTGTTTGATTTTCGATGTAACCTTGCCAATTTGTCTGCCAGAAATTCCACTTTGTACCAAACGCACCATTATTATCATTATTTGGTGAGAATGTCATATTTTCAAATGTATCATTTTCACCATTATAGTTACTGAGAATGTATGGCTTGAAGTCTAAATCAAATGCGGGATCTCTATAAACAGATGCTGTCAAAGTACCAAACCAAACAGTATTGGAGAACGGATTTATTTCAGTTGTTCCAGTAGCCAGTAGTTGTTTGATGAGTGGAGTTGTTGTGTGTGATAGTGTTAGAATATTTGGTGGTAAACTCTGACCAATATTGATTGGTGGTTGAGCATTCTTAACTACAAGATAATCTCCACTTGATACTTTAGTGTTCAATGTTAGATCTAGTTGATTTATATTAAATGGTGGTCTTAGGCAGTTATTTGTTGCATCAACACATGCGTTATAGTCGGGATTTAGTGTATCACCAATTTCATGATTAATAAAGGAATCAACCAATATAGATGTCTTTGGTCTTTCATTATTGTCTTGATCGAAGATGCTGATATTCTTTGCATTTTGTTCTAGGTAAGAAAGTCTTGTAACATATTCAATATTATCAATTCTCTCTTCTAGAGAGCGGATATCACTCATTGTATATCTCTGGTGATTGAGAGCAACAATCTTAGAATCTGTTGCATTTGTCAAATATGCTGGCATTTCTATCTTGAATAAAGTCATGGCATTCGACAAATCTGATGGATATTGAGGGACTGTTGAAGACTCACCAGATAATAGATAGAATTTTTTGTCTCTGCTTAATATTAACTTATAATTCTTTGGTAGATAATATGTGTAAGAAACATTCATTCTACTTCCACTTATTGGCACACCGTAGATACCAGATGTAACTACTTGACCAGCATCACTTATTCTTTCAAATGGTCTGAAGTCTATTACAGAATCCAAAATAATCTTTTGATTGGTTAGTGGGTCTGTAAATGTTGGTATTGTATCGTATCCATCTTCATAAGATGATGGAATTATTGGACCAAATTCTGTACCATGATCATAATAAGTATATGCCACCAAGCAGTAAATACCGTTTGGTTGTGATGTAACTTGATTTGAAGCATTTCTAATGCTCAAGTCTCTCCACTTTTCATTACCAGTTACTGTTGATAACTTATAAAGATTTAGTGTTTGATTGTTGTTCAATTTATATGCTTGTTTTGGTAACTCTAGATTTGTACCGAGATTGATTAATGAATCTATAGAAATTACATCAGACTTCTTAAGAGTCATTGTACCTGTTACTGGATCAAATCTAGCCACTTCAATATTTCTTTTCTTTATCTTCTTTCTGATATTTGATCCTAGAGAACCCTTGATTACTATTGGGCAGATGAGTCTGTATGAACCTGTTACAATACTATCCATAGCATCATCTTTAATCTTAATTTCTATTGTCTTATTTGTTACCTCTGTAACTCTTACATATTCAACTATAGTTGTATCTGTCAAATCTATGATTCTCGAATCGTTTCCAACCAAAATATATTCACTTAATATACTTTGATCTATTCTCTTGAATGAACCAGAATCGTAAGAACCCTTGAATTCTGTAGAGCCGGGAACATCCGTTACAAATGTTAATTTATTTGTTGTTGTATTTAAAGTTGTTAAAAGATCTATTTGCAATTCATATGTTAGATCTGTAACTTCTTTAATTCTTGATCCAACCGGATAATTGTATAGCAATGAATTATTCTTTGGCTCTTGTAAATCAAATTGTGTTATATCAGTTGTTATTAAATTATCACCAACAATAAACATAGTAACTTCTTTACCACCACCAATATCTCTTGCGATAGAATAGATGTTATCTATTCTGAATAGAGTTCCTTCTATAGAGTATGGGATAACATCTGTTAGGTAAACATGATATTGTTCTTTACCAGCAGTTCCTGTTTTGGCAACATATTTAATTTGTTTTACTTTTGCCTTTGCTACGACCGTAGAATCTACTATTTCACCACCAACAGTTGGTTCTGTTTGTATTGTATCGTAAATTGAAGCCTGTGGTTTTATCTTCTCAGCGTTCAAGAAATTAAAGGATAGATTTGGTGCACTTGATACTAAAGTTGGTTTTCCTATTATATTTGCTATATTTGCTGATTTAATTTTAAATGCAAATGCAGATCTGTCTAATGGATTTGCTTCTATAGACAAAATAGAAGGACCGCTTATAGGACTTCCCTCTTTATAATAACTTACTATTCCTTTGGCATTTATTACCGTAGACAATCCTGTTATTTCATCTATTCCAACATAATCTTGTATAATTTCTTTTCCAAGAATATTAGTTTCTGTCCAACCAGAAGGTAAACTATTTTCTTCTGTATAGGATTTTGTTTGATATGCTATCTTTCTAATATTTGGATTTGATGTGTTGAATTCGTCTATGAAGCCGTGTGATGTAACGGTTGCAGTATTTGGTCTAATATGTACAATTATACCTGTTACCTTTTCTATCTCATTTACTGCAGAGAATCCTGTATATGGCACAGTTTGTGTCTTGTGATAATTAGTTGACCAGCCTCTACCACCATATTTTGTTTTTGTAGTTTTACCAAATATCCAACCAGATTTTGACTTAAATTCATTCTTTGTTACGATTAATGTCAATGTGCTTGTAGTTGAATCCCATGTAACTACAGTGCCTTGTGCTAGGATTTTTGTTCCATCAAAATTGGTTGGGGTTCCTAAATTATCAATTGGAACATAATCTATGTCATATTGGTAAACTATTTCACCTGCTAGGTATTCACCATATGTTCCAGGCTCTGAGAATGTTATGGTTGTAAAGATACCACATGTACCAGTTTTATCATCCAATAAGTCTACACCCTTAATTGTGTGACATGCACAAATTGGTGCAGTTAATATATTGTCAGACAGTAATAAAGCACTTACACCAGCATATTTAAAATCACCAACATCATTTTTTATACTTTCAAAGTTTTGTGGTATGAAGTCTCCAGTGCTACCGGATAATTTCACAAATACCTTATGACTACTGCCTTGGACTATTACCTTTAATATTGTTCCTTGAACGGTTACAGATGTACCACCCTCTGTTTGTGAACCATCGTAACGAATATAAGTTTGTGTTACAATGCCACCCTCTGTATAATTACCAAAACCTCTGGTAGTAATGCTTCCTAAAGTTTGCGCGCAATTAGCCGCATCGGGTGGTGTCAAAAGAGTAAGCTCAACAACATTGAATTCTTGTGAACTTGCAACTATACTACTACCGTATGATAATTCTTTTCCTTCTGATGGATTAAAGATAACACCAGATTCTTGTATTGTTGGATTTGTGTCTGGTAAACAGAAACCTCTGGAAACTCCTATATCGGGACCAAAGACAACATTTGCTGTTGGTATGTTAATATACAAAGTACCTGGTGTTATATAACCTATCTCTCTTGTTGCACCGGGAACCCATGCTCTGGTATGTGCTCTCTTAACTCTAATGTGATTTTGCAAATTAGAAATACTTACATTTCCAGCACCATCCACAGGAACATTTCCAAGACTGATATAGTCAAGTTGATAAACATAGTTTGATGTATCATCATTATATACTCTTGTTAATTTATCTGTAACCGGATTATAACCTTCAAACGAAGAATCATAGGCAGTTTTGAAATCACCATGCCATGCTTCATTGAACACTAAACGAGAAATATTTGTTTCAGTTTCATAAGAACTATCCAATATTTCTGGTCTTAATCCATTCTTATCAAATTTTATTGGTATATTTTTTGTATTATCGTTTGGTAATAAAGTCGTGTATTCTTGATTATTTCCTATTTCTCTTCTCTCAATAAAACCATCAGCACTATCATTTGTATCTAATTCTTTCTTCAGTACTTTACCATTTGTTGTGCCTGGTGATGTAGATTGTAAGAAGACAACATCTGGATAATAATAACCAAGGTTTAATTTATCTGCTTCTGATAAAGTGTTACTAGCACCAGTATCCCAATTATAATAACCAGAAGTTGGTTGATATTGATTTACTGATTTTCTTGTGCTTGGAGTATAATATTTAACATTAAATACTGAATATTTTACAGATTGATTTGGTAATAATAATGTGATAAATTTCTTTTTCAATAATACATCTGGAAAATTATTTAAATCAAAATTTGTATCATACTTAAGACCAACTGGGTCAAATTTATTTGATTCACTTGTAACTTTTAGATAGTTGCCAAGTGAAGTGTCAATAATTTCATTTGCTGCGGTTAATGTTTCTCTTGGTTTTTCTATAGAAACTGTTATGGGATTAGTTGTTTCGAATTCATAACCAAAGATATATGCTTTACCATTTGACACATCTACAGAGAATTTATTGGAATCACCACCACTTAATAATGAAAATGCACCAGTAATATCTGTTATTGTTGTTACTGTATTGCTGGTATTCTTATAGTGATTCTCAGTTACTATTGTCGTATTGCCTGATCTCTTAAGATTAAAACGACTGTTAATTACTGGTTTATTGTTACTATATGGATTATTTGTTGTTGTTACATATTGATCCTCTGGAACAACTTCTAAATCAACAGTTCCATTTGTAAGATCAATCGTTTTAACAGAAACAATTGTATATTCTGTACCAACTAAATCATCCGCAATTAGAGTGTCTCCAATGTTTGGTGGTAATCTGTTACTTTCTGAATTACCAATCTCATAACTTACAGATGTTCCTGTTGGATTACTTGGTAGAATAAATGATAATGTGTTATCAGAAGCACCTGCAATCGATCCTGGGGTAAGTTGAACAATAAAACGCAATCTATCTTTTCTTAAATTTTCTTTAATATTGATAGTAAATGGCTTTACCGTATAGTTACCAGATTCATCATATGTTCTTCTTGCAAATACCTCTAAGATATCGGAATATGTTGGTATTTTCTTAACAAATTGCAATTTACCACCAACAACTCTTGCGAGTTCTATGAAATCTTTATTTGATAAGTCTTGTGCAGAAAATGCTGATAAATCACCAACGAATGTCTCTGACTTTAAAATTAAATCTATCTTATAACGATCAGCACCGGGAGCGTTAAAATTATAAGATCCATTTGCTGGATCCTTGAGAGTTAGGTCTTGGCTAGAATTTACTACAACTCTGTTTACACTAAAACCAACTCTGTTTGATGGTGATATAAAGTTTCTTACACCATTAGCGAATGCATAAAGAGGTATTGTTTGTTTTTCATTTCTTACGAAGAAACCATCAACATAGAAAATACCATCATCAACAGCAGTCATTGTCGCTGTTCTACCATTTTCTGTTTCAAATGCGTTTAGTGCTTGAACTGTCACTGGTTCTGTGATAAGACCACCCCATACAGAAGTCAATGATGTTGCAGTGTCACCTACGAATAGTTTTTCACCAGGAGTAAATTCTTGACCTGTCAGATATTGTAAAAATAGTATTGCATTATTATCTGTACTTTCACTTGGTAAAACATAAAGACATTTTGCTCTTACTGAGGAATTAAGATTGATTATAGTTTGACCAACAATATTGTTCAAATTACCAAGTATGTAATTATCATTTACTCTGACATATGAAGTTCTGTTTAGAGAAGTTAAACCACCAAATACCAAACTACCATCTCTAAAGATATGATCACCAAACTTTGAAATTTGGTTTTGTAATAGAGTTTGTAGTTGTGTTAGTTCTCTTGCTTGTACTGAGTAACCAGGCTTAAACAGTATTCTTAAAAATTTTTTTGTATCCTCAAAATCATCATTGTAAGGATTATTATTAAGAAAATCTGGGTGGTTGTATGTCATCTATTTACCTCAAAATCCTATTATTATTTTAATTTCTTCTAAACTATCAGTTCCATGTCTAATTGGTAATATATTATTAATATATATCATATTTCCTGTATATTTTTGAGCTTCTGAGGATATTACAGAACATACTATTGTTTCTTCTATACTGTAAAAATCTTCAGTTCCAAATTGATACAAATTTCTATCTGTTGATACTATAAATTGACCTTCTGACACATTTATTAATAAAGTTCCCTTGGTGGGATCATTAATATTTATAGTCCAGTCAACTACGGTTCCAACTGCTAATGTTACACCTGTCAAACTGTCAATTTGTTTTACGACTCGATCTCTTATAAAAGTTTCATTACCGAATGATTCCGTAACTCCATAGGATTTAGAAACTTCGATTGTTGCTGTTGTTCTAAAGACTGTAGATTGTTCATCTGGAATTGTTTGTAGAATACCAGAAACTATACCGCTTTTACCTGCATTACCGGATTTTACAAATGTTGTTGTTGAAGTGTCAATCAAAACAGTTGTGAATCTTTCACCAGGAACTAAGTTACCAGAAATATCATATGATGTTACTTTAAATGCTCCCTTTATGTCTCTCACTGTCAACTTACCAGAAATACCATCTAAATTTGGACTCCAAGAATCTATTGTAGCAGTAGTATATGTTTGATCTGTTAATATCTTAGTATTTTTTATAAAAGTATTATTGTCATAATGATTTGCAGTGAATGTATTTGTTATTCTTGTTGTTGACAAATCATAATAATCTTCATTATCATAATCCTTCAAATACAATTTATTTCCAAAACTTGGATCTGAAGAATTTATTCTAAATCTTCCTTGAATTGAGGAAACTCGTAATGCTTTTTGTAATGAATTGTATTGCTTAATTACACCAACAACTTGTTCTGCCCCCTCTGTTATTCCTTGTGTTATTGTTTTACCAATTAAACTTGTTGGATTTGTAAATGGTGCTGGTGTTGAGCCTATGAAGTTCAAGTTTAAATCTTGAGTTGCAGAGAAAGATTCGATATCCAGCACTAATTTTTCTTGTACTGGCACTCTACCAATTATTTTTGGATTTTGAATTATACCAACTTGTCTATAATCATTGAAGAACTTTAATTTTTGATTGTCTCTTGAATCAAAAACTGATCGTATTATTGCATTTTTACAACCCAATTCTTCTGCTGCCTCTGCGCCGTGAGTATACAGTGGAGTCTTTATGACTCTCAAAATTGTTTTTTCTTTTATATCAGTCTTTGTTGTTAAAACTTCTGCTGTGACTGTTTTATAATTTTTACCAGGATTTAATATTTTTATTTCTTTTATTTTATTGGTTTCATTATTTAGAACAGAAATACAAGATGCATTTGTTCCATCACCAACTAATAAAACTTTAGGTAAAATTTTATATGTGCTTAATCCCGTTAAATTTACGGAAAATGGAGAATCTGTTGCTAGTATTCCGGTTGTTCCATCGTAGGATATAATATTTCTCACTTCACCAGCACCTGGTCCAGTTGATATGTAAATTATATAATTACCAGTATAAAAATTATCAATATTACTTACTTCTGTTAATTTTTTATTTAATCCTACGAAGCCCACTGTTTTTCCTAAACCAGAATCAAATCCAGTGGAGTAGTATCTTACAAAATGTAAATCTTCGGGTGCTTCAATTTCTGAAGGATATGGTTCATAATCAATAGCACCAAGATACGGTGAACCAACTTGCGTGATGATTATATTTGAAATTTTACCACCATTAAACTTTGCATCCAATTCGACTGCAAGTTGTTCATTTCTTAAATCGGACTCTTCATATATCAACCTATCCAAAAATTCTACTGGGATGAAATCATTTGTTATAAAATCTTCCATCTCTGGTCTGATTGAATACATGTATTTCCAAATATAACCATCTGCTGTTATTATTAGATCAACGCTTGTTCCTGTTGGAGCATATAAAGATTGAGAACCGTTATTATTTGATATACATTTATAAATGTTTTTATCATCAGTCATCACATAAAAATCAACAGGTGTTGTTTCTGAATACAAATCAACAACATCATCATATTGATTATATACCGTATTGCTAGTCCAAAGTATTTTTCTTATACAAAGTGCCACTTCCTCTGGTAAAATTTTCTTAAGAGCAAGCATATCATTCCATGTCCTGATTTCAAAATCAAAAGAATCAATTTCTGGATCTGGTAAATTTTCATTTGACCAAGGTGTGGATTTGCCTATAAAAAGAAAGTTTTCATTTTTAGAAAAAGCAGAAAAAGATTGTCTAAAATCTTTTATTAATGAGTTTTTAAATCTATTCTTAATCATTTTAGATATCTATTCTTTCCGATTAAATACATCCTCTAATTTTTCGTCAAC
>Ga0181358_1000386_pt1 | contig 19646 bp, 18 predicted proteins | sample Fa13VDMM110SD_FD_130096 | JGI IMG/M metagenome (GOLD analysis project Ga0181358, IMG submission 130096) | Freshwater viral communities from Lake Michigan, USA - Fa13.VD.MM110.S.D | ecosystem: Environmental > Aquatic > Freshwater > Lake | place: USA: Michigan | collected 2013-09-24 | reverse complement strand
TTGTAGCGGTTAAAGTTCCAGTTGATGGAACGTAAGATAAACCAGTATAAGAATTTAATGCTTTATTACCTGTTCCAGTTGTTACAAATGTTGGATAAAATGTTGTAGCACTTGCACCTGATGAAGTTAAATTAACATTTGTTGCATTTGTTGCATCTGTTGCGTTTGATGCTGTTCCAGTTAAATTTCCATTAAATGTTGTAGCGTAAATAGTATTTGACGATGGAATAACTTTTATCCCAGCAGTTTTTTGAATTGCACTAACTCCAGTAGTTGATGTATCAACAAATGTTAGAAAATGATCACTAGTTTGAACACTATTTCTTGTTGTAATACCTGTTTTATTAACAGTTAATGATGTAGATCCATCTGTAAAAACCACACTATCACCGCCTATAGTGTTTGTATTTGTTGATGTTCCATTAAATATAGCACTATTTGTTGTTGTATTACTAACAACTAAAACATCATTAAAACTTTGATTTCCTCCAGCAGTTCCCCAAAAAGCATTTCCAGAAGAATTTAATTTTAGTACATTATCAGTTGAACCTGTTAATCCATTTAATTTTAATGTTCCATTTGTATTTAATTGTAATCCATTAGATACGATTGATAACCCTGCATTTTGTACTGATGGAGTTCCAAATGTAAATGTTAATTTATCCTTTTCTAATTTAGATCTTGTATCTGAAACTATTTCAATAAATGGTGAAATTGTTGTATTATCTATTTTTATAGTATTATCGGATATTCCAATAACTGAAGATGCGTGTTCTAATAATATACTATTCTTATCTATTGTTGTAGTATCATTTGAATTTAAATCTAAAATATCTATTTGTGTTTTGCTTATATTAGTTTGTTCTGTTACATCAAGATTTTCCATTGTAATTGTATCAGCAACATATGCATTTGTATATAAATTACTATAAGTGATTCCTGACCCTTCAATAGTAGTTGTTTCAAGAGTTGGTCCGCTTCCACTAGTAAAAGAAGCACTATTTGTTGTTGTATTTCCAGAACCTAAGACTGAATTTAATGTTGGTATAGTAGGATCACTCCAAACAGCATTGCCTGAAGAATTATATTTTAATACTTGATCAGTTGAACCTGTTAATCCATTTAATTTTAATGTTCCATTTGTATTTAATTGTAGTGCTGTTCCATTTTTTTGTATTCCGCAATCAGTATTAGTATCACCTAATTTAAAAAAGTTTAATTTATCAATAGTTAATGAAGAACTCTCGCTTATAATTGCAGTATTTGCACCTTTAGATAATGTAAAATTATCTACATCGTGGAAAGAAGCAATATCATCTACATTATTAAATAATGAAATACGATTATAAGATATAGACGTATTATTTGTTGTAGCAGTATTTTTTACAGTTAAAAAATTATCTAATTTTGTTGTTGATGAATCAGCAGGATCTGTAGATGTATAAGTGTATTGAACCCGATTTCCTTTAACAATTACAGATTCAACCCCGTTAATATCGTTAAATGTTGCCGTTTGTGTAGTTGTATTACCAGCAATTAAAACATTATTAAATGTTGGATTAACACCAGCGGGTAATGTTTTCCACGTTGGTTGTCCCGATGCATTAGAACCTAAATATTGGTCAGTAGTTCCTACAGTGCTATTTAATGATAAACCACTAGGGGCAAGTAATGAAATAGGGGCAGAAGTATTTTGAATACTTAATACATTTGTTATATCATTTTGATTCATATTAATATCTGTAGAACCAGCACTATTACCGCCTAATGATAAAACATCACTTAATGATGGATTAACACCAGCGGGTAATGTTTTCCACGTTGGTTGTCCAGATTCATTAGAACCTAAATATTGGTTGGTAGTTCCTACAGTGCTATTTAATGATAAACCACTAGGGGCAAGTAATGAAATAGGGGCAGAAGTATTTTGAATACTTAATACATTTGTTATATCATTTTGATTCATATTAAGATCTGATTTTGCTATTATACTAGTTGCATCTAAATCTATTGCACCATTAATTTTAGTAGTTGTTGCATTAAAATTACCGATAGTAGTATCAAAATCACCAATTGTATTTATATTTGTTGATCCTTCAACATTAATTTCTGTCCCTTTTATATTTACTTCTCCAAGTTGATTAAAACCAATATTATAAACTGGGGCATCATTATTTAGAATTGAACCCTTAATTGTTGTAGTTGCATTAATATTTCCTAAATTAACAGTGTGTGATGCATTAGGTGTATTCGCAATATTAGTAGCATTATCAAAAGTATTAATGCCTGTGAAGGTTTGGTTTGCAGTTAAAGAAGCATCACCACCACCACCACCACCATTATTTATTTCATTCTGTAAGTAGTTGATACGATTATTTAAATTATAAACTGAGTATGCCATTATATAAACTATTATATATTTTTATTTTATAAAATAATTAAAATAAAATCTAAAAAAAATAATCTAGATTATATATATAAATGTCAATTAAAGAATCTTCAAAAAAATTATACCTTTCAAATATCAAGCGTCTTAATGATAATCAAGATCCAACAGATTATAATTTTTTAAAAAATACTACAAAAATTTTAGACAAAATTAAACATTTGAAAGATAATACTAAAAGAACTTATTTAATTAGTATTGTATCAATTTTAAAAGATCAACCAAAATTAAAAAAAGCATTTGATATTTATTACGAAAAAATGATGGATTACAATAAAAATTTAAAAAATAATACTAATAAATCTGAATCACAATCTGAAAATTGGATGAGTCAAGAAGAGATTAAGAAATTGTGGGACAATTATAAAATAGATGTTGGTAATTTAACTAAAGGTAAAAGAAAACTTGATCAACCAGATTTTGAAATTTTAATGAATTATTTAGTCCTTTCTCTCTACGTTCTAATACCACCTAGACGAAATGATTATTTAAAAATGAAAATTCTAGATGATAAAGAGATGGATAAAGAATATAATTATTTAGATGTTAAAAATAAGAAATTCATTTTTAATAACTATAAGACTGCAGGAACTTATAAAGAACAAATTATTGAAATTCCGAAAGAATTAATGGATGTAATCACATTATATTTAAAATTTAGAAAAGATAAGACTGGTGCATTTTTAGTAAAATCAGATGGGACTGCATTTGAGTCTATTAATGCAATTACAAGAGTATTAAATAAAATATTTAAGAAGAAAATATCCGTATCAATGCTTAGAAATATTTACTTGACAGATAAATATTCAAAAGAAAATAAAGAGAAACAAAATGATGCGACAGCAATGGGTACATCAGTTAATGTAATGGATACAAACTATATTAAACAAGATTAAAAAAGTGGCAGAATTACGGTTTCCGCTTTTTATTATATAGTTAAAAGCGGTTTTCGTATATTTGCCACTTTTTAAGGGAAATAATCAACAACTAAAATATCTGATGGTTTGCCCGTTCTCTCTTCTTGCTTTTCAATTAATGCAATCATTTCTTTAAAATTCATTCCTTCTTTGATACATTCTATAAAAAATAATACCCACCGACCACAAGTATTAATATTAGGGAGATCTTCTTGAAAGTCATATTCATTCTCTTCTACTTTGAAACCCTCTTCTCTTGCACTTTTATATAATCTTTTAATTTGATCTGTTTCTTGACCTAACATACGTCTAATATAAGATGGTATCATATTTATACTTTTTGCAGGACTCATACCGTATGAATCACACCAAAAAACAGTATCACCGCGTCTTACTAAAACGCACCAATGTCCAGCATTTCTTTCTGTTTCTACTAATAATATTTTATAATCAAATTCTTTTTCTAATAGTTCTGCCATTGTTTTAAAATTCTTCAATTCTTTATAAGTAATTAAATTTTCTGGTGCATCTTTAAGATATTTACTAAAATCATCATTACTAAGCATTTCTTTTAATTTCGTTTCGTAATACTTAACTTTTGACTCACTCATTATATATATAAAATTTATTTTAATTTTAAGATTTTAAATTAAAATAGATTTATTGTAAATAAAAATCATTTAATATTCTTTTCTTTATTCTTTTGATATTTTAACCTCTTTTGTTCATTTATTCTATCTTTATTCTCTTGATAGTATATTTTTTTTTGTTCATTCAGTTTCTCTTTATTATTTTCATTATATAGTTTGCATTGATCTTTTAATTTATCAATATTAACTAACCTATAATTTTTATAATATTCTTTTTTTTGATCTTTAGTTTCATCTTGATATTCTTTTTGACTTCTACCACTTATTATTTTATTAACACAATTCATTAATCGTATTAATTCACCTTCTCTTTTTAATAATAAATCTCTACTTTCAAATTCATTTTCTTCAATTAATTCAATATATGCATCATCAAATTTTAATATTTCAAATGATGTTGTATAACTTTTTTGATTTTTATATTTTGAACGATGTTCAACCATCCTTTTAGATAAAGGTTGTTTTGTAGATCCTATATAAATATCATCTGTTTGATGTGATCTAATACTATATATTCTACCAAATACCATTTTATACTATATTATACGGTTTTATCTTTATATATTAACAAAATTAAAAAATAAAATACTTTAGATTTTTACCGTTTAAATCAAAAATTAAAATCTAACCTATTAATAATGTATAGTAGTCAAGCACCACAAAGATATAAATTTGGTAAAAAATCAGAAGAGTCAATCTTACCAATTATTAGAGAATATTTTAAAAGAGATATTAAAGCAACTGAAGGACGATATAATTCATTTGATTATAAAGATAATGAATATAATTACGAACTTAAAACAAGAACGAATAAAATGCAACAGTACCCGACAACAATGATAACATTAAATAAATGCAAGGATAAATCACTACTATTATTTAAATATACTGATTATTTAGCATTTATTGAATATGATGAAGAGAAGTTTAAAAATTACGAAACTAAAAGATATACAAGGTATGAAGATAGAGAGAAAAGAGATCATATATTTATTCCAGTAAATGATCTAACAATTATACCTGCTAGTGTTTTATTATAAAAAGTGGCAAGAATACGATTTCCGCTATTTCTTATATAGTTAAAAGCGGTTTTCGTAAATCCGCCACTTTTTGTTTTTTCTTATAAATAGTCTTTTATCATCTTATATAATAACTTAAAATATTTAAGGGGGCGATATTCGTGATGATCATACGGTAGATCACAATTATAATGAGTTCTAAATATAAATGTATAAAAGTTAGTTCTATCATCATCATTAATTTCAAAGTCAATTATTTTTAATGCATTATCAATATTTTCAACAAACATTTAATTATAACTATATTTTATAATTAAATGATTTTTACTAAATAAATCTTAATTATAATATAATAGATTTTAATAGAATAATAATGATTTTTACTGAAAGATTTCTTATATAAGACAAATCTATTAAGAGAAATCTAATTAAACTATAATCTATAAGTAATAATTTATAAATTATTACTTATTATATCTAGTATAAGAGAAATCATTAAGTAAAAATCATTATTTGTCTATAAAAATCATTTATATTTAGATTTTATTATAATAGAAATCATTTCATTTTAGAATTTTATAGATTATTTTAGTAATAATCTATAAAATATAATAAAAAACTAGGACTTACGCTATTTTTATACTGCTAGTTTAGTATAAGTAAATCCAAATAGATTTGCAGTGAAAAGTGCTTTTGAAGTAGTATCTACCAACATCTGAACCGCTATATTTTGAGCAGTATTATTTGATGCTACAAATGAAATTGTGTATGATTGTTGTGCCGTTGTTGCTGTTCCACTTGCAGTTTGATAGATACGATTAATATTAATATATGTTGTATCAGGTTTTTGTAAATAACACGAAATTCTTGTAACATCTGCATTTGTATTTAAAAAAACAAAGTTAGCAGTAAATAGATAATAACCTGCGGGTAGTGATGTAATCGTGGTAAATGTGGATGCATTACCATCACCACTTGTTCCTGCAAGTGTATCAATATAATAACTTACAGGAAGTACTATTGGTTGCCACGTTGGTTGAGCAGATGCATTAGATGTTAAAACCTGTCCCGCACTTCCTACACTTCCAGAAAGAGAAACACCTAAAGGTGCAGTTACAATAATTGGTGCTGTTGAATTCTGAATAGATGCAACATTTATTAAATCATTTTGTGCCATATTAATATCAGTAGATGCGATATTACCAGTTGATAGAACTTGAGTTAGGGTAGGAGTTGTACCAGTAAAAGCACCACTATAAAACGCTTGTAAAGAGGACATTATATATATTATAAATATAATATTTTTATTAAATTTTTATTAAATTTTTATATATAATTTTATTTATTATTATTATATAATGAATCCAGAAAAACTGTATTACGATGTGATAATGTCAAATGTATCTAATCAAAATGTTAGACCAATTCCCGCAGAATATTCTGAAGCAAGAAATCAAGCGTATCTACAAAACCCCTCTGATTATTGGTTAAGTATCTTAAAATTAACTGCTGATACTCAGAGTTTGCCAGTTTGGCGTTGTCAAATTCAATCAACCGCTACAGATCCTAATTTAAGCGTATATAGTATTACTTTAACTTATAATGGTTTTTCTTATCAATCATTCCTAAATTATCAGAGTCAGAATAAAGATATCGTAGTTCCGCCACCACCATCTACAACTGGAGGACAACAATTAAATAACACACAGTATTACGATGTATATAACTATCAGTATGTTCCCTATTTATTTAATCAGACTTTTATAGAGGCATTTATTGGTTTAGGTAATCAAACACTTTTACCAACAATACACCCGCCTGTAATGACTTACGATACAGTTAATCAAATATGTGCTATATTTGCAGATTCAACTGCTTATAATGGTGCTGATACTGCTGGATCTATAGGAATATTTTTTAATAGTGCTACTGCGAACTTATTTAGCAGTTTCCCGTTATTCATTAAAAATCAAACATCTACAAATGGTCAAAATTTTGAATTACAAACTACTTTATTTGCTGATACTAATAACGGTTTATATCCACCATCACCACCTGCAGGTGTTGATCCTTACCCCTGCTATATACTATATCAAGAGATACCAACGGTACAACAGTGGAATCCTATAACTGCTATAGTTCTTACATCTACATCACTACCCGTTCTTCCAAATAATACTTCAGGCGTTTTAACAATTAATGATATTAAAAATGCAACTTCAACAATTCCAGTAAATAATAATTCAAATACTTTAGCAATTCCTATTTTAACGGATTATTCAACCGAAGGATTATACAAGAACTTTTTATATTACGTCCCCACATCTGAATATAGAAGACTTCAATTATACGGTTCAACACCCTTAACTTCTATAGATTTACAGTTATATTGGCGTGATCGTTTAGGGGCATTAAATCCATTTTTACTAACTTCAAATACTACAATTTGTGTTAAATTGTTATTTGAGAAAAAGAATTATATTACAAATAAATAAAAAATTATAAAAAAATATATTTATAAATTATATAATATGAGTTCTAATTTTCATTCCGTTCTTGTTGAAGACAATATAATCTCACAAATCACCGACGAAGTAACTTTCGCAGTTCAATCTAGTGGTCAAGAGAATTATCAACAATTCTCTGCCACATCGGTTAGTACATCTAATATTACATTTAATGCACAAATCCCATCGCAAGAAGTAGTATTGGATCGTAATATGCTTCTATCTTCTAATGTAAATTTCACTATTAATATTGGTGGAACACCATTTTCTAATTTAACAGTTGGTTCTAGATTTTTTGATTACGGTAATACCGAAGCATTTGGATCGTATCCTCTTAACTCTCTTATTACTACTATTAGTGGAACTATTAATAATGTATCTGTCAATTCTCAGACTCAAGATACTTTAGCGGTTCTTTTACGCCTTAATGATGCCCCTTTAATTTCTGAGACTAACACATCTACCGCTTCGCTTCCTGACTTTTATTACGCATCATATAGTGATGGAGTTGTTGATGGTGGTGCTATTGCTTATAGCACATCCAATAATCCTTTAGGAAATGTCCTTCAATCGTCTTTTGATGCTACTTATTTTGGTCGTGGAACTCTTCCTTGTAAATTTGCAATTATTCAATATGATGCAACTGGAGATCCTATTGCAGATTCTAATACTACTATTAAAGAAGCAGGTGCTGTTCGTGCAGTAATTGAATGTCAAGTTCTTTTAGTAGAACCTTTAATGACACTTTCCCCATTTGTAAATAATGCAAGTGGAACAAGTGCAGGTCTTTACGGTATTAATCAAATCTCACTTAATATTAATGTTGATTCTAACTGTCGTAGATTCTTTAGAACTTCCAATGTTTTAGGTGCCGGGGGTGGTGCTGGTGCTCAAGGTTTTTATACACCAGAATTTATTACTTCTATTACTTTAGGAACTGCTGGTTTATCATCAACCGCTTACGGTTCTATAATTGGTGTTAATTCTCAACCATCCGCTTTTTCTAACTGTCAATTACTCAGTCGGTTCTTAACTCTTCAACCTTCGCAAGTGCTTAAACTTAAATCTAGTCGTAATAGTGTAAGTTATACTGAAACCCCTAGATATTTAACTCTTCAAGATTCACAAACAAGAGTTGCATCCCGATTTGCTGGTGATCCATTTAATCCAACATCTGTAAGGGTTATAACTTCTAACTTGCAATTATCATTGATTCCTGATAAAATTGTAGTTGCTTGTCGTATTCCAATGTCCCAGCAATCGTATGGTCATTCAGATTCTTTCTACACTATTCAATCTGCTACAATTCTTTTCAACTCTGCAAGTGGTTTAATTAGTTCTGCAACTCTTACTGATATTTATAAAATGTCCCGTCGTAATGGTTCATCCCAGAACTTTTTTGAATGGAGTGGTATGGCATCTAGAAATGGAGAAACAGGTAATGAAATGGTTGGAACTATTGGTTCTATCCTTGTTATTGATCCAGTTAAAGATCTATCTCTTCCTGAATTCCTCAGCAACTCTTCAAGCGGTTCATTTAACCTTCAAATTCAACTTAATGTTGTGTGCAACTACGGAGTAACAACTACCGCAACTACTTATCCAATTGAAGTAATGACAATCACCGTAAATAGTGGTGTATTCACTTGTCAAGCGGGTGTCTGCTCTTCAGAAGTAGGTGTTCTTAATAAAGAAGTTGTACTAAACACCAAAATGAACTCTGCCCCTGAATCTATAATGATGCAATCGGAATATGAACGATTAATTGGTGGAAGACGCCATCACGCCAGTCGTTTTAATAACCCTGCTCTAATGCATCACAGACGGTACAATACTTTTCAAAACACTAAAGCACACGTTGGTGCTGTTGGTGGTGCAATGTCGGGTGGTGTAATGTCGGGTGGTGTGATGTCGGGCGGTCGTCTTTCTAGACACATTCGTTAAATATAATAAAAAACTAAAAGTGGCGGATTTACGAAAACCGCTTTTTACTATATAAGAAATAGCGGAAACCGTAATTTTGCCACTTTTTAAAAAATAAAATTTAAAAATTATTATAATATCTATTAATATATTATAATGATTAGACAAACAGAAAGAACTACACCACATCGCCATTACATCGCTTCTTACGAAGACGCAATGACTCGTAAAGCAACTAATTACTCACCATTTACTGAACCAATGATATTTAGCGGTTTAGGTGCTGAACTTTTAGGTGGTTCTCATTATATTGAAGATACTGCTAGAAAATTTGATAAAGTACGGTATCAAAGAGGAATGCCTTTACCTAATTTAAGATTTCATCCAGAAACACTTGCAATTGGTGAGAATAAATTAAAACCTATTTATATTAAAAGAAATAACTTTTTTGAAAATGCTAGAAAAGATAGAGAAATATTAAAAGATCAACGAAATATACAAGAAGAAGAAGAAGAAGATATTGATAATGAATCATTAAACCGTTTATTTCTTGGTGGAAGAAGAAGAAAAAAGAATAACAAAAAATAAATAAATTTATAAAATTATATATTAATATTATATATTATAATGACTAGAGATAATACATTAATCACTGATCCAAATTCTTTATTTGCAATCAGTCGTGCCTTACGGAAAACAATTATAAAAACAGATCAAAATCCAACTAATAGAAATAACGCAATTAGAGATGAGAAACATCTTTCTTATCGTAGTAATAATAAAGATCAATTTGAAACTTTCAAATATGATATTCTAACTAATTTAGAACAATTAGATAACTATATTTTAGAACTTGAGACGGTTCTAGGAAAAATAACTAGTGATGAAGATGCTGTTAAACTTGCACAATCAGTAAGAAAAGAACAAGTTAAAAAACTGAAAGCAGATACACCAAAAGCACCAAAATCACCAAAACCACCAAAACCACCACCAAAAACAACACCAAGTGAAAAAGGTAAAAAAGGTAAAAAGAAAGGTGCTGGTCGTTATCGTGGTGGTGCTTTTCCAATTGATCCTGATAATTTACTTGATAGTCTTGCTCAAGTTGTTCAACAAACTAGTGATGTTGAATTAAGAAATCTAATTAAATATTACTTAGGACAAGTTCAATCTTATTTAAGTCAATATGAAGCAATGGCACTTGGAAAAGATGATGTTATTGCTGGAATGACAAAAATATATAATGATTTAAAAGCGGGTAATCCATCTTTTAATTTTTCTGAATTAGAACAAATAGGGGAAGGTGATGCACTTGAACGAATGAATGATGCAATGATGGCATACTTAAATACATTACCCGATATTGTTCCTGTAGTTCTTCCTTTATTACCGCCTGCAACAGTTGCTGATGTAGAAGCATCATTAAAAGGAAAAAGACGGGCAATACCAATTTTAACTGGTAATGAATTTATTATTAGTACTTTATCAAAAATTAATATTATTTTAACTAAATTAATTGCTGAATATAACGGTAAAATATTAGTAAATTATAAAAAGTTTTTACAATCTGATTTGGAAGAGATTGCATTAAAAGTTATTGATACTCAACGAAGATTTAATGATTTAATTACTTATTTACAAGATTACGAAAGAAGTGATAAATCAGTTGATATTCGTAAATTTTTAGAAACTATTGATAATAAATTTAAACAATTTATTGCCCTTTCATCCCGATCTATTGCTAACTTTGTTAATCCAAATATTCAATTTTTACCAAATTTCTCTCAACAATTATCAGGTAAAACATTTGAAAACCAAACACAACCATTTAATTTATATCAAGAAATATTAGGTAATGAACAAACACAAAAAAATATTGTGCAAACACAAAAAATTATTGATGATTTTAATAAAAAAATTGATGTAAAAAATAAAAGTCTTGAAAAATTATATTCAAAATCTAGAGAATTTAATCAAAAAGCAGAAGTATTACAGAATTTATTACAATCTATAAATCCAAATTCAAGAAGTCCAACAAATATTAAATTATTATTTGCTACAACTGAAAAAATTGAAAGACTAGCACAAGAAGAAGGAGATTTACAACTGAAAATTCAAGAATTAGAATCAGATATAAATAAATTAGAACAAGATAAAGGTAGATATACAGGACGGAAACCATTTAGACCACTAGTAGAAGATGCTTTTTTACCAGCAGTTCCAGATGAAAATTCTAGACTTGCAAGACAATACAGAGATTTAACTGATACTTTAGGAATTTTAGATCTTGAATATCAAAGAGTCGCTGGTGATATCGCTATACTTTCAGGCAGAGATTCATTATCACCAACAGAACAAAAAGAATTGGGAAGTTTAAGAAGTGAAAGAGATAATATAGTAGAAGCAGAAGGACGGAATAGAGATTTACTACAAGCAGTAAGAGAAAGATTAAATGAACTTGCAATGTAATAAAATTTATTAATATTATTTTATAAATTAATAATATAAATGAAGAGATTATCAGATTTGAATAATAATTTAACAAAAGAATTTTATAAACTTAATATTGGACGTAAAATAAAATTAATTGGTAGTTCAAATAAAAAAAATATTTTATATAATTCAGATTACGATTTGGAAAGTCATTTTGGAACTAAAGATAAAGATGAATTATTAATTAAAATTTGTAATCATTTCAGAAATATATTTGTTGATGCAATGAATGATCCAAATATTTATATAACTGATTTTAAATGTGGTGAAGTAAATGGAGAACCTATTAGATGGACTTATAAAGATATAAAAAAAGGTAATAAAAATGGATATCATTTTATTGATTGTTTAAAAATGAAATCTACTATAAAAATTGATGAAGTATATTTTTTAAATGGTTCATTTATTGAAATTACTGATAATTATTACTTTACTATTGGTGATCATCAAAACTATCCAACACAAACAAGAAAAGAAATTATTCAAAGTATCAAAAAAGATTATTTAGAGTTGGTAAAAGATGGCAATTATTATAAAGCATTAAAACGGTTATATTCTATAAAACCAACTAAAAAATTAACTGATTATTTTAATTCTGAAATTGGAATTTTAAATAAAGCAAGATCTGATTTAGATACGCTTCTTTTATTGCAAGAACAAAAATTTAGAAAACCAAATATTAATGATATAAATAGTGATTTACAAACTATTAAACAAGATTTATCTTATACAAATACAAATTTTAGTAATGATTTAGATCGGGCGACGATTAATAAAAATAAATTTTCAATTATCAAAAAAATTAGAGAGAAATTATTTAAAATGATAAACGAAGATGCGAAAAAATTCTTTTAAAAATAAAATTTAGATTTTTTATATTATATTATTATAATATAAAATGTCATTCAATAATTATAAATTAACTTACGAACCAAAAGGTGATGTATTAGGAATAGTGAAGAAGGGTAAGAAAGCGGAGGCAGTTTTATCTATAACTGAAAACGCAAGAAGTGGAGGATCAGAATTAACTCTTGATGGAACTGAAAAATTTGAACCTTGTCCAAATACTAATAAAGAAAGAGATGTATTCTATATCTTTGGACAATCTGGAAGTGGTAAGAGTTTCTTCGTCCAAATGTATGCGAATAATTATCGTCAATTATTTCCAAAAAATAATATATTTGTTTTTTCAACTTTAGATTCAGATAAAGAAGGATTAGATAAAATAAAGGGTTTGAAAAGAATTAAATTAGATAAAGAATTTATTGATGATGAAATAATACCTACTGCTGATTTTAAAGACAGTTTAGTTATTTTTGACGATGTTGATAATATTTCAGATAAGAAGACTAAAGCGGTGGTTTGGACTTATATGAATAACTTTTTACAGACGGGAAGACATCACAAAATAAGTGTTGCTATTACTTTCCACGTTAGTGCTGGAGGTAATGCAACTAAAATGATTTTGAATGAAGCAACAGGTTTAACATTCTTTCCTGCAACAATTGGTGGTCGTAATTTAAAATATATCTGCGATTCGTACTTAGGAATGGATAAAGAACAGATCAAGAAATTAAAAAAACTTAATTCAAGATGGATCACTGTTTTAAAAACTTATCCAAAAGTTATTTTAAGTGAAAAAGAAGCATTTATTTTAAAGAATGACTGAATATTCAATAATAAAAAACTAGGGGTAAAAAGTGGCAAATTTACGGTTTCCGCTTTTAACTTAATAGATAAAAGCGGTTTTCGTATTCTTGCCACTTTTTACCCCTAGTTTTTTCTTATTTAAAGAATTAAATTATATTTAAAAATAAAAAAAAACTATATAAAAAAAAATTATCTAGTATATATTAATAATGAATTCTGAAAAATCAGTAAAATATACCCCTGCACAGAAAAAAGCAAGTAAGAAATATTACGATAAGATTAAAGAAAAAAAGCGTGATGAGTATCAACAAAAGAAAGAAGAATTAATAAAAAAGTCGTCTGAACGCTACCAAAAAATAAAGGATGATGAAGACTTTAAGAAGAAAAAAGCGGAATATATGAGGCAGTATAATCAACGAAAAAGAAAAGATACTCTAGAAAAAGTTGATTAATTTTATCTAATTTTATATTAAGTATTTAAAAAATATTTAATATAAAAAAATACTTTAAATATATAAAAATTTAATTATAAAAAAAAACTATTTAAAAAATAAAATCTTATATAAGTATATATGAGAAAAAACAACCCCGACTTTAAAGTAGTAAAACATTTAAAAATAAATTGGTTAAAGAATGCATCAGAACGATGCGGGGCAATGCAACAAGTAATAAATTCAAAACCCCTAGATCATTTGGTAATTTGGAGTAAAACTAAATCAAGAGGTAATATGTGGGCAGATGTAAATAGCGATGATTTATTAAGACTAGTACAAAAAGATAACTGTATTTACGAAGTAATAGATCAATTTCCTCACAAAGTATATTTTGATATTGATGCTGATAATAAAGATTACGATATATATAGTAAAATTATTCCTAAGATTGAAGAATTATTTGAAAATGCAGATATTGCAGTAAGCGGGTCTAAATCTGAAGTAAGACAATCTTATCACATCGTATTAAATAATTATCTAATTAAAAATGAAGAAGAAAGGGAAACAATCAAATTATTATCAAAGTATTTAAAAGAAACATTTGATGACTCATTTGATACTAAAGTTTATACCAAAAACCGCTTTTTTAAATGCGTAAATCAATCTAAAGAAGATGGAAGAATTCAATCTGTAATTTATAATGATGATCTTAAAAAGCATCTTATTACTACATTCTTTACAAATGTTTATAATGCTAAAATGAGTTTTAATTTTAATTACGAAACTAAAATAGCAATTGAAGTAGAGAAAACCAAAATTACCAAATTTGATTTAGGCGATTTACCTAAGATGAGTTTAAACGCACCTGATAAATTTGATATTAATAATTTTACACCATTACAAGCATTACAATTATTACCAATTAATAAAGAATTTTATCACAAATACACACATTTAATTGCAAGATTCTGTTTTTATAATCAGATAGAATTTGAAACATTTTATAGTTGGTACAAAAATAAAAATGAATCTGAATCAAATTATAAAAAATGGATGAAACACTGGTCAGTTTTATCTAAATTTCCAGAAGTTAATATTAAAAAGATTAAAACATTAATTCTAAAATATTATCCAAAAATTAGAAGAGATACTCATTTCAATAATTTTGAAAGATCATTTATTTTACCTGAAACAATTAAAGTAGATGCACTTTCACAAGATCATTTTAGATCATCTAAATATACTATTCTTAACACTGGAATGGGAAGCGGTAAGACTTACCAAACAGTTAAATATTTAAAAGATAAAGATTCTTTTATTTGGATTACACCAAATATTGCACTTGCACAGAACACAACACAACGATTAAAAGCAGATGATATTAATGTAGCATTTTACAAAGATTTTAAAACAAGTTCAGAAAAGAAAAATACTATTCCATTACAAGATAAATTAATTATTTGTATTAACAGTTTATTTTATACAGAAATAAATTATAAAGTAGTAGTTATTGATGAAATTGAAACTGTATTGGATAGATGGTTTAATAATAGTACTTTAACAACTGAGAAAAAGAACTGCTGGGAAAGATTTATTAAAATATTAAAGAATGCTGAAAAGGTAATTTTACTTGATGCATTTACAAGCAAGAAAACAATTGATTTTATTCAAAGTTTATCTGAAACAGATGTAAATATTTACGAACTAAATAAATCAGTAGTTAATAGAACAATTAAAACTAAATCAAATTTTACTTCTTGGTGCGGGGGAATTATTAATACTCTTAAAGAAAATAAGAAAGTATTTATTTATTATCCTTATAAAGATGGATGTAAAGATTATCCATCAATGCAATCACTCCAAGAAGTATTTGAAAAGAATACTAATAAAAAAGGATTATCTTATAATGCAGATTCAGATGATAAAATATTGAAAACATTAGATAATGTAAATGATAATTGGGAAAAAGTAGATTTTGTAATGACAAATAATAAAATAAATGTAGGTATTAATTACGAAAAATTTGATTTTGATAGTGTATTTTTAAGTATTGCATCATTTTCATCACCAAGAGATATTATTCAGGTATCCTACCGATGCAGACAATTAAAAAGTAATAATATATTTATCTGTTATTTGGAAGGAATGAAAAATACAACATTTCAAGATGATTCAAATTTAGTAGATAATTGCCCTATTTATCAAAAGTTAGTAAAAAATATTTTAATTGAAAAGTATTCACCATTAAAAGCAACTTTTAATCTATTTTGTAATTTAGCACATTATAAGATTGATTATTCAAAAGAAGCACTTAATAAAGAATTAGATCAATATATTGAAAAATTAATTAATGATACTGATTTATCTTACACTTATTCAACTATTAAAGATATTAATAATGAAGAACTTGAAAAATTAACACAAAAAATATATCAACAAGAAGCAACATTAGATGATAAATTAGCAATTAAAAAATATTATTTCAAAAATCAATTTATTAATAAAGAAAAAGAAGAGATTGCAATAGCATTTAATGAAAAGTACATTAATTTTATATCCGCTATTAAAAAATTAAAATATCAAGAATCAAATATTTTTGAGGAAATTAAAGAATTTAATAAATGGGAATCTATTTTACCAACAGATGATCAAATTAATAAAAATAAATTATTATCAAAAGAATTAGTAAATAAGATATTTGAAAAGTTTTATTTCAAAGATTTAAATAAAAATAGTAGTTCTAATTGCATCGTTAAAAATATTTATAATACCTATTTTGAAAAACAAGTCATTCAATCAAAAAAAGAAAGTGAAAAGAACTATAAATCATTTATTCCAGAAATGACTAGGGATATTTATAATTTTGTAATGACTAATCTATATATTTATAATAAACCAAAAATAGAAATTCAATTTCTTGACTTTTCAGGATTAGATTACGGACTTAATAACGGTCTTTTAAATGTATAAGAAAAAACTAAAAGCATTTAAGGGTTTATTCTTATTATATATTAATGGAAAACCAAATTAAGACCCTTATTCAAATTATTAAAAATACTAATATTACTGAAGTTAAAAAGATAACTAATTTTATTACACTTGAGCAATATTTAGATGCAACAAAAGATAAAAAATTAGATTCATCACTTTTTGAAATTTTCGGATATGATGATGAAGATATTTTTATTTTAGATTACAATTTTTTAATTAATAATATATATTAAATATAATAAAAAACTAAAAAATGGCAAGAATACGAAAACCGCTTTTAACTATATAATAAAAAGCGGATTTCGTAAATTTGCCACTTTTCCACTTTTTGTTTTTTCTTATTAAATTAAGAAAAAACAAAAAATATATTATTTACTATTATAATGCCTATAATTGATAATCCAAAATTATATAAAAAAGCGAAGAAAATAGCAGATGAAAAATATTTAAAATCTAGTGCCTACAAATCAGGATTTATAATTAAATTGTACAAGGAAATGGGCGGAACTTATACAGAGGATAATAAACCTAAAAAATTAAAAACTTGGTACAAAGAAAAATGGTCTGACATTGGAAATAAAGAATACCCTGTATATCGTCCAACTATCAGAGTAAATAAACAAACCCCTTTATTACCATCAGAAATAGATCCAAAAAATTTAAAAAAACAAATTAAATTAAAACAAGTAATAAAAGGTGAATCAAATTTACCACCATTTATTGGTGGAGAAATGACAAAAACTAAAAAAATAGTTGCAAGTAAAATAAGAAATATAACTAAAGAAGATGCATTAAAAGATTTAAATAATTTAATTGAAATTCAACCAACAAAGAAGGATTTAAATAAAAGATCAGGTAATGCTTTTTTAAATTATTGGATGTTTCCTTATAGATTAGATGTAAAAGGAAACAAATTAAATAAAGATGGATTTAATTTTTACGATTTTTATAAAAAACCTTCTGATTATCTAGGTGAAAAAGGATATAAATATTTTCAAGAATTTATAAAAGAAAAATCACAAAATATTGATAATAATATTTTTCATTTTTATACTTTATATATGGTGTCAGTTTCATTGTTCAAACCGTTAATATCAAAATATATATATCAAATATATAATCCTACTTGTATATTAGATCCAACAATGGGTTGGGGTGGTAGAATGCTAGGTGCAGTAGTAATTCCTGATATAAAATATATTGGATTTGATACAAATACAGACTTAAAAGAACCGTATAAAGAAATGATCAAAGAATTAAAAGTATCAAAACGGGTTAAATTATATTTTAAAGATAGTTCAAAAGCGGATTTTTCTAAATTTAATTACGATATGGTTTTTACATCACCACCTTATTATAAAAATAAAAAATTATTAGAAGATTACGAAGGAATGCCTGATTATAAAGATGAGCAGGATTGGTTTGAAAAATTCTTTTATCCAGTTTTTAGTAATTCGTATAAATATTTAAAAAAAGGTGGTTATTTTTGTATTAATACAAATAAAGAAGGATACGAAATGTTAAAATCATTTCTTGGAAAATGTGATAAGAAAATGGATATTAAAAATACAGTACCGCGTCGTAATAGAATAGATGGAGAATTCAAAAATGTATCTCAAGAATTTATTTATATTTGGAATAAGTAAAAAGTGGCAATTATACGAAATCCGCTTTTTATTATATAGTTAAAAGCGGTTTTCGTAAATTTGCCACTTTTTTATATAATACTTTCTTAATGCAAGGAGAAGAATTTGAAAAACTTAAAAAAATGTTTAATCCATCTCACCTGTGGAATTTACCAGAGCAACCAATAAGACAGATAAGCGGGACTAAAAGGGTCAGCATCCGCCCACCGCCAGTTACGATTTCTAAACCGATTACGCCTTACATTATCGTGATGGAAACTGTAATCTTCGTAAGGCAATAAACCAAAATGTACAAATTTACCATCAGGTCTTAAAACTTGATATTTTTTATTTTTTCTTGTAGAAATATAAATTTGATAACCTAGTTGTCTGCCTTTATTAATAACTTCATCTGGATCAGAATAGTCTAATAATAAATCGTATTTATTCATTTAATTATAATAAGAAAAAAATCTATAAGTATTTATATGGAAAAAGAATTTATAGATCAGATAAAAATAGAATTGGATTTAATACCAATTAATAATTTTCTAAAAAATTTAGAATTATATTTAGAAAATTTATTATTAAAAATAGAATCAACAGAAGCAACAGAAATGACAGATTCAGAGAAATCATTCTTTTCAGAAACTGCATCTGAAATGGATACTGATACAGAAACAGATTCAGATTCAATTAAAAGTTGTGATATAACATTTGCTTAAAATAAACTTTTTGCATCTTTTGCAAGATTAAGACCAGTTTTAACAGTTTCAACAGCGTAATTAGTCCATTTCTTCGCCTTATTCATTCTATTAACTTTACCACCTGCCATTTTTTCAACGCCTTTATCAACAAGCATTTTAACTAATTCACTTTTATTATACGCTTTACGAACACCATTTACAACTCTGCTTAGTTTGTGTCCAAGTGATTTAACTTCACTTTTTACCTGTTTTAAAGGCATCATTTTAGCACCGCCTATTTTGCG
>Ga0181358_1000385_pt1 | contig 19649 bp, 29 predicted proteins | sample Fa13VDMM110SD_FD_130096 | JGI IMG/M metagenome (GOLD analysis project Ga0181358, IMG submission 130096) | Freshwater viral communities from Lake Michigan, USA - Fa13.VD.MM110.S.D | ecosystem: Environmental > Aquatic > Freshwater > Lake | place: USA: Michigan | collected 2013-09-24 | reverse complement strand
TAACGATTTTTACGTTTTTTCCGTTGTTTTTGACTGTAATTTCTCTTTCGTGAGGGTAAAGTATGTTATTTTCTATGGTTTCAGACACATTTATTTCATTTTTAGGTATTTTTACCGTAATTATGAAGTATTTTTCACCAAAACCAGTCAAATATGAGTGATTTCTTAACAAATCATCCTTATTTTCACCAAAATGTGACCCAATTTCCTCTAAATTGATGTCTTTTTCATCATCAACCCTTAAAATACGGTAACCTTTAACTATATCTGGTAGGTTTTTTAACCTATTTATATGGTATTTTAACTCTTTTTCAGCCTCTTTTTCACTAAAATCCATCGTTTTTAGTGCCGAAATAAGGGTTTCTCTATTAATAATTTCACTTAAAACAGGTAATAACTTCATAATATTAAATATAATGATTAAACGGTTTTCTTTAATTGTTTAATTTCAACCTCATATGGTCCTGTATTTGTTTTATAATTATCATATTTCCAAATCATAATACAATCAGTCATCACATATGTTCGTTCAAACTTCTTTTGTTCTATTGTTTTTTTAGTTTTTTTATCGTTCATAGTACAAATATAGTAAAAAAAATAAAACCCCTCTTATGGAGGGGAGTAAAATTTAATAAAATGTTAATCTTGTGACTCTTTTGTGTCGTCTTTAAAGAAATTTGTCAGAAATTTACCGACTACACCAAAAACGATTGAGGATACAATCATAATTTTTAATTCGCCAGTACTGAAAATTTCCTTTAGACTGTCATATTGCCAAATACCACCAATTGCAATAACTGTTGCTACGGCCAATAAAGAGTCTCCTAACCTTCTCCATTTTTTTGGTGTTGGAGTCCAATAATTCTTCATCATATTTTTTATTTATAAATAGTTTGGAAATAAAAAAAGGGACAGTAGCGAATTGTCCCCTTTAACATTACCATAACCAGTAATGGTCCTAAGCAAATTTATTATTGTCCTTTGACTAAATTAATACATTGTTTTAAATATTCTTTTGTTCTTGGTGATGGTGTAAATTCGTCATCCTTTGTTTGTAGATTTAAAACACGTTCAATATCTTTAACTAATTCTGTACCGTGTTCATTTTCCTTATATAATTCAACAACTTTATCCATTGCTTTACGACATTCGTTTGTTGTTTCATCATAATAGTGTTTATTTCTAAAACGATTTAAACCATTCATCATTTCGTAAGCTAAATGTGATCCACCATCTTTTATATCTTTAAATAATCTTACATTATTTAAAATACCTAAAGTATCAACCATTGAGTTAACACCACTTCTTCTTTTTGTCACTCCTGGACTATATTTAATATATTCATCTGCAAACCCAACAATTTCTGTTAATGGTACAACGTTTTCAGGTAAACATTTTGGTTGTACGTCTGTTTTTTTAGGTGATTTTTTTTCTGATTGTTCGGATAAAACTTTACCAATAATTCTATTAATATCATTCTCGTTTAATCTATATTTTTTCATAGTAATAATTTAATATGTTTGTTTATTCTACTTTTAAATGTATTTATATTAATAAATATCTGTTATTATGAGAATTTTAGAAAATATTATTAAAAGAGTTATAAAGGAAGAACTTAACCCAAAATTAACATTATTAGAAAATGTTGGAATATCGGATAATTTAAAATACCATATTGATAATAATATTAATCTTTCTGAAACTATCTTTAGAGTTTATTCTGAATCTTATTTTAGTTTAATAAATGAAGTTAGAGAGTTGTATTTTAATGATCAGATTAGAGTTCCCAATCGTGATCTTTGGATTATTGAAAGTGATTTAGGTAAATCAGTAGTTCTTGAAGACGGTAGAAAGATTTGGTTAGACGCACCATTTGAGATTACAGAACAATTAAATGAAGCGAAACATAGAGGTAAGGATGTTAAACTAAATAGTCCTTTTAGAACCCCAGGTGGTCCTAAGAAATTTGCTGTTTATGTTAAAACACCTAGAGGAACAATAAAAAAAGTAACATTTGGTGACCCAAATTTAAGGATTAAAAATGCGAATAAAGGTCGTGCAAAGTCATTTAGAGCCAGACATAAATGTGATCAGAAAAAAGACAGAACAACCGCTGGTTACTGGTCGTGTAATGTGGGTAGATACGCCAAAAAGTTAGGACTAAAAAGTTCGCGAAATTGGTAGATAAATTTTTTTTCAAAAAAATGTAATATGAACGAAAATTTTCCGTTTAAGGAGATAAATAGGAATGGTATAAAAAAAAGAACATTTGACGAATCTATTGATGATAACGAATTAAAATGGCATTTTGATGCTAAAGATAGAAAAGTTAAAATTCTTGAGTCAGACGGTTGGCAAATCCAAATGGATAATCAACTACCGAAAATATTAAGTGAGGGTGATACTTTATTTATACCGAAAGGTGTGTATCATAGGGTTATTAAAGGTAATGGTAATCTTGTTATTTTAATTAAAGAAAATGAAAACAGATAATTTGGTTGTAAAAAATTTTGATTATTATGAAGAAATAATTAATAAATTTTTAGAAAATAACAACTTAGGTATTAATGATGATAATTTTATCGGATTTAAAGTAATTGTTGGTTCAGAATATAATGAAATGTCTATTAAGTTGACTGGTGTGTTTAAAGATGTGTTTAATGAGAAATCCTCAGATACCGCGATGCGTAAAGGTAATGAAATAAAAACTATTCTGCACTCTGTGTTCCCATTCACAAAAAATTCTAGAATAAATTGTAATGCGACATCAACAATTACTCATTATAAAAAATCTTCAGAATGGGAACGTAAGTATCTTAGAGAGTTTTAATAGTTTAACAAATACTCAACAACACAAAAACAATCAATAGTATTTGGGTTACCCCCAGCATATGATATAGCACTCTGGATTGATTCTTCAATTTCTGTTAACTTATTAAAAATTGAAACTTCTTTACAAGGTATTAGTTTTTTAATTCCCTCAATTCTATTTGTTTTACCCAATTGTGATGATGATGCACTACCCCAAAACTCCTTGTGACAATCTCCATATATTGCGTTCTTAACCCTTTTACCTGGTGATTCATTGTATCCTGCTAACATACCACCAACCATAACCATTGATGCACCAAGAACAAGACTCTTAACGATATCACAATGTTCTTTTATTGATCCGTCAGCGATAATTGGTTTTTTGGCAACCTTGACACAATCTGAAATCATCGCCGCTTGCCACCCACGATTACCAAAACCAGTTGAGTGGTATGTTGTACACGCGGATCCACCACCAATACCACACTTAACAGCATCACAACCCCATTCCTCAAGGTCTATAACAGCGTCAGGTGTACAAATATTTCCACCAATTAAAAACACATTTGGTATTTTGTTTTTAATATATTTAACCATTTTTTTCATCTTAATACAATGTCCGTGTGCAATATCAATTGTGATATAATCTGGTATTAAATTTTTATTAACTAATTCATCAATTAACAAATATGAATCATCATTAACACCAACAGATATAGAGGAAATTAAATTCAATTTTTTCATAGATTCAACAAACGAAACAACATCAATATCAAATCTATGTAAAATATAAAAGTAACCAGACTTCGCTAGTTCAGTGGCTAGCTCAATATTAATAATACTTTCCATATTTGCTGGTACGATAGGTAATTTAAACTTATGTTTACCAAACACACAACTAGTGTCACATTCAGATCTACTTTCTACATTACTAAATTGTGGTAATAAAGTAATGTTATCAAAATCAAATTTTCTTTTCATATTTTGTTTTTATTGAAAATAATAACTATAATTTGTTTTATAGTCAAATAGGATATTTATTAATATGAGAAATTTGTTGTTAGAAAATAAAAAACGAAGAAATGTTATAAGAACATTGGTAAGAGATATTATAACAGTTTTTAAAAGTGAGGATGAGGGTGAATATTATTTACCAAATTATCTTGATAAAGATGATTTTTATAATTTTTTAGATTTTAATCACGATTTAGTTGTTGAATTAGTTTTAATTGAGAACAAATCATTAGATGATTTTAAAATTGACGCTAATTTATGGAGAGATGAAAATACCATTGAAGTTACAATTACGTATAACCCAAGTATGAAAAGTAATATCACATTTAAACTAATTGGTGAATTAAATGAAGTGATTGCACACGAAATTAGACATATTGACCAAAAAAATAAAAACATATTTAATCTTGATATACCAGAAGAATTAGATCCGTATAAATATTACACACAACCACACGAAATTGACGCCCAAGTCTTTGGTTTTAAACGATTATCAAGATTAACCAAACGTTCTTTTGAGGATGTCGTTAGACAATGGTTTGACACACACGAAGATGTACATAAATTAAACTCTGACGAGGTTGATGATGTTATATCCAAACTATTAGATTACAAAAAGTGATCACTCCCCTTTGAATCGTTTTATCATTAGTGCGATTAGGTTTTTTAATGCTACAACAAAGTATTTTATTGGTAAGTACGTGGCGATTCTAAGGATTAGTTCTTTAATTGATAAATTCGTTGGTTGACCCATAGCAAAACTAAATAACTCTGGTAGTACAGGAATTAAAAATGTGAATGCTAAAACGTTTATAACAGAAGTTGCTGGAATTGCAAAACTTTCAATAAATCTAATAAAAACATTTTTAAATTCTTTAGATTTTTTAATCATATCATCATAAACCTCTTTTAGTCCACGTTTTTTTAATTCAGTTATAATTGTTTTTATATGTTTTTGATTTGCGAAGTAAAACGTAAATACAATCCCGGCTGTTAGTAATGAAATATCACCAGAAGTTAATCCCTCATATTTACCATTTAAATAACGCATTATTGGCATAGCGAAACCTGCGATTGTTAAACCCCAAGTTAATGAAAATTCAAAATCTAAACCTAATTCAGTTTTTAAATCTTTTTTAACTTTTTTAAAGAACTCAGACATTTCTTTAAACTTACTTTCAACCTCATTTGACGAATTTTCTAACAATATTTTTTTATATTGTGATTCTGTTATAATAATCTTCATATAAATAAATATTACGATATATTTATTTATATGAAAAAGAAAAATAATATGGTTCAGAATGCCCCACTCCAACCTGGGGATAAGGTGGTTTGTTTGCGTATGGATGACGCATTTTCACCAATAACACCTGGAATGCCTGGTGTTGTTAAGAATGTTGATAATATTAGTGATGTTATCATCTATAATGTTGATTGGAAAAATGGTTCAAAATTATCATTGGTTGACGGTTATGATAAATGGGTTAAAATTGAAAGTGAACCCGAAACTGAAGAACCGTTAAATGAATCTAAAATCGTTTTGGTAAGAACCAAATATGATATTTTAAATAAAAATTATTAAAAACAGAAAAAAAATGAATCAATATTTTTTTAAAATGAATCAAGCCGAGAAGAATAACATCTTGGATCAACATAAGAAGATTTATGATGGTTATGTTACACAATATGGACAAGGTTCAAACGAACAACCATTATATGTACAAAGTTATGCAAATGATACTGAGGGTTTAGTGGTGTCTAACAAAGGTGTTGTAAAACCTTATACCAATATGGGAATAAATGAATCACACTCAATGTTAGATAAAATCGCGGACGGACCAACAGATTTAAAAAACGGTACTGTTGATTTTGATGATGAATATCCATCACCAAATGATAGTGAGTTTGATTTTATTTCATTAGGTAGTGTAGATGACGAATGTGTTGATTGTGAAGACGAGGAAACATTTGATATGGTTGAGTATGATGAACCAGAAATTAATTATTTGGAAGACGAATTACTTGAGTTTGATGGAGAACTTGACCCTGAATTGATGGATGAAATACCTGTTGATTTACAAGAAGAGTTTACACAAAAATTAAACGAGTCTTTAAATATGTTTAAAAGAATTATTAATTAATGGAAATTATTGAGATTGTATCATACTATGTGTATGAAGATAAAAGAAGGGTTGATGTTACTTTTAGATTAACAATTGATTCTGACGATGAAGTTAGAAACGATATTGTTTGTTTAGATGAATCTGAAGAGTATGGTTACAACTTAATTGAAAATGATTTTGAAATTTTAGATTTATTAGATGATGAAGACGAAGAAGATGATTTTGATGATGATTTCCGGACAATTGACGAAGATTTATTAGTTGCGTTTTTAAATGAGTATTATATTGTGAATCCGAATAAATTACCTTCGGTTGAACCTTTTTAGTACTTTACAATATTTATAAATAAAAGAATATGTATAGTGTTGATGAATTAATTGGTTTTATGGAAAAATTCACATTTAAATCAAATAACAGTGAATTAGGAGAACAAGAAGACGCAGCACCATCTGGTGGTGGGGGTGGTTATCCAACTGTAACAAAATGGGAAACAGGTTTAACTAGAGGTTTAGCAAACACTATTGATGATAAAGTAACTTGGAAATCGTTATATACGACCGCAAGAGGTAAAGGAAATACATTAATATGAAAAAAAAATTATACCATATTGACAATACTGAAATAAATAGAATTCTTGAGATGCACAAAACCGCAACGAAGAAACAATACCTAAAAGAAAGTGTTAATCTTGATAATTCAAAAAATAATGACAATGTTATTATTACAGATTGGTTATCACCTGATGAGAGGTATGTTATTTTCTTAGATGAGTTGTTTGATTTAAATGAGAAAAAAAGTTATGGAAATATCTGGGAAGATGTTTCCAATTTAGTTGTATTTTTAGAACATACATATAGAACATCAAACCTAAGTGAAACAATTAAAGAACACGCAGCAAACACTTTCAGTAAGTTTCTTCTAACAGAAGGTAAACTTGATTTAACACAACACAAAAACGTTATTAAAGAAATATTGATTAATGAATCAATGTTAGGTGACGTTTGGCAAGGTGCTAAAGATTGGGGATCCGATTTTGTACAAAGTACAAAAAAAGGAATAACTGATTTTGGTAAAGACGTTTGGCAAGGTGCTAAAAAAATTGGTGGGGCAGTGTTAAGTGGTGATGTTCAAGAAATCATAAACTTATTAAAGAAAGGAACATTATATGTTGCAAGAAAAATTAGACAGGCAGTATATAGTGAAGCGGGACTTATTATTGATACTATATTGATTGTAAGTGGTGTTGGTAAGGTTGCACAATTTATTGTCTGGGCAATAGTTGTTGCTTTAGACATATATGAATTTACAACTGGTGATTACGAAACAGATGATCCGACTTGGTTACGAGCGTTGTTTTTTGTTGTTGATGTTATGGGTATGGTTTTCGCTGGTGTTGCAGCAAAAGCAGGTCGTGTCGCAATCAAAGCAGCAACCGCTGGTGCTAGAACTATTGAGGCCGCCGCTCAAGGGATTGCAAAATCATTAACAGCAACAAAAGTTGTTCAGAGTGGTGCTGAAGCGATACCTAAAGCCGCAACACAAATGGAAAGAGCGTCAAGTAGATTAGGTAGTGGTAAGATTGGTACTTGGTTTAAAGGTGTTTTATCAAAAATGGGTGGATTTTTTAAATATTTAGGTGAAACCTTAGCTAAATTATTATCATTTAAAACATTAAAGGCGGGTGCTAAAACAGCGGTTGTTGTTGGTGGTATTGGTACTGCCGCACACACATATAAAAATTATCAAGAAAAAAATAAACCATCAGACTTAGCGACCAAAGATATTGAAAGTCTTACGGGTGGTAATACAAAGGCTGATTATTCAGAATTTATATAAATTATGGAAGAGAAATTAATACTAGAAGATATCCAAAGAATTATGTTGTTATCAAATTACAATATGGATATGACGTTGTCTGAAAATACAACGATATTAGAACAAAGAACACTTTATAGTGATGTCCTTAAAGCCTTTAGTAAAGATGGTGCAGTTGTTAAAGAATTAACGTTATTAATGAAGGACGCGAAGTTTATGAGCGAACTTAAAGCTGGTAAAATCGTAGATACTGCAGGTAAAGAACTACGAACATTTCAAGAGGTGGTTGGTGCTGCTAAAAGAGGTACTATTTCTGAAAAAGAATTGGCTAGGTTTAATTGGGCGGTATTCAAATCAACACCAAATAGATCAATAAGAATTGAGTTAGCTAAAGATATTGTTAAAAGTGATTCATTCATTTCTAAATATGGTAAAATGACACCAACTGAAGCTAAAAATGAATTATTAAGACAAGGTCTTGACCCGAAGGACGCTCAAAGATTAGCAACAGCGTATCGTGATTCTAGATCAAATACTACTCGTGTCCAACAAACATTAGATGACTTAGCGAGTGTTGATGAGATATTAAAATTGAAAGAAGCGGAAGCGGCAAAAAAAGTGAAAGAAGCAGAAATCTTATCTCAAGATATTAAAATCGCTGAAAATAAAAAATTAGTTGATGAACGCAAATTAGAACTAGCAAAAATAAAAGATTCATCACCAAGTACTGTTAAATTATTTCTTAAAACAAATGGTGTTGTACGATTTGTCAAAAATTTAGGAAAATGGACAATTGGTAATAAATGGTTTTGGATTTTAGGTGGTGGTACATTAGCAGGTTATTGGATGTGGAGAAACTGGGCTAAAGTACAAGGTTACGTTGAAGATTTGCTTGACCCGTGGGATGAAACTAGTGAAGATGATGGTAATACTGAAGCACCTAGAGTACCTGGTGGTGGTAACGACCAAGAAAAACCTATCGTCTATAAAAATTGTTCACCAAATGGACCATTCAAAAAAGGATGTAAAGATTATCTTGGTGGTGAAAAAGAAATTACTGCTTTACAAAAAGAATTTGAGTTACCAATGACGGGTGAATTTGATACAAAATTAGAGAACGAAGTTGTTGCAATGTATGGTAAAAATACATTAACTCGTGATGAACTTTATGGTATTTTAGGTATTATATAATAAAAAATTAAAAAAGATGGAAAATATAGATTTAAACATAAAAAGAATGTTGTCATTACTTGAATCAAAGATGGGTGATGTTAAACCATTAATCAATGAACAATTTATTCCAACAAGTTTTTTGCCGAAACAAGATTGGATATCAACTAAAAGTACTGAAGATTGGTTGAAATGGATTGTAAGTATTGGTTGTTTAAGAAATAAAGGAATCAAAGATGACCAAATAGAGAATAAAACTGTTACTTCCGAAAGACTTGAAGGTATTTCCTCTAATGAGAAATATATCAAAGTAAACAACTTTCAAGATAAGACTATAACAGGTCAACCAACACTTGTTGATTTATATATTTTTGGAAAAAAGAGTGATAATGACAAAGGGGGTTATTTTAAAATGTTTGTTAAAAACAAAAAGGTTGACACATATACTGAAGCACGATTAAATTGTAGTAATGTATACAACCCTGAAACAACAAGTGTTGCTAGTGAAGTTAGTGATGTAAATACTGAAGACCAAGTTAATCAATTCTTAAAACAAAATGGTTACACTCGTCAACTAGAACCTGGTGATAATGATCAACAACGTTTACAGACAACAGTTAAAGAACTTTGTGAAACACCAGGGTTGTGTTCAGGTATCTTAAAACGATATGCTGACGGATTACAAGGTGATGATCCAATATATCAAATGACAGATAAACAAAAGGGTGAAGCGGTAAAATATGGGTATATTAAAGATGTTGATCGTGTGAAAGAAAGACAAACTGCTTTTAACATAAAACGAGGTATTAAAAAAATTAATAAAGAAAATTTTACTAACCAATCTTGTAAAACTGCGATAATAACGCTGGATCAATGTAATACAAATGAAGGCTTGTGTGGTGATTATGTGAAAACAAACCTAAAACTACAAAATATGGGACCAAACGCCGCAAGATTGTGGTTATCAGACCATATTAAATTATGTAGAAAAAATAATATGTACAATAAAAAACAACTTGCAGACGTAAACGATCTTCAACTTGAGCAAACAATAGGAAAAAACATTAGAGAAAGTTTAAAAGAACTTAATTTAATAAATAAGATAGGTTGATGTCTTAAAAATACTTACGAGGTGTAGTTACCTTGTAAGGATAAACCTTACAAAAGAAGGGGGTGTTCAATTATCTAGCAAAATAGGGACTTCGGTTCCTATTTTGTTTTTTAGTCTATTTATATATATGAAGATAGCGGTTTGTGTTCATTTATATCATATTGATATGTGGGATGAAATTAAAAAATATTTAGATAATTTAAATCGTGATTATTTACTATTTGTTAATCTTCCAGTAAAAGATGAAAGAAACATACCTTATGATTTTGACTGGGAGTTTTATGTCTCTTATTACGACGATCTGAAAAACACCAATAAAAATACATACGAAAAAGCAATTAATCATTATTTAAAACACGGTGAAAAAGAAGGTAGGTTTTATTCAAAAGGTAATTTAGAAATTATTAGTAAATTAAAAAAATACAAATCAGATGTTAACATATTACTTTCACCAAATAAAGGTGTTGATATTGGTGGTTTCTTATATACATACAAAAAAGTACCTAAAGATGTTGATTTAATTTTAAAGATACACACAAAGGCTGGATTGGGGTCTTTAGATAATCCATCTTTAGTTTCAAAACGACTTGGAAAAGAAGGTTCTAATAAAATTGGTACTAAATGGTTTAATGATTTAATGAATGGTGTTTTAAAAAATGAAAACCAAGTTAATTCTATAATCAAAGAATTTAAAAATAATAAAATGTGTGGTATGGTAGGGTTTAGGAAATATGAAAATTTTAATGTAAATTTAAACGAAATGGAAAAAATATTTCCAATTTTAAATATACCAAATCATTTAGATACGACTAAATTTGTTGGTGGGACTATATTTTGGGTTAGGAATGAAATTTTTAAAAAATATTTAACTGACGATACTATTGAAATGTTACTTAACATTTTACCCCAAGGTTACGTTTTTGAACCATCTCCAAATCACGCAATGGAAAGAATTTTTGGGTCTATGGTTTATAATGAAAAACAAGAACTTTTAATTATAGATTAATACCCCATACAGATCTAGTACCTCTAATTTTTAAGTCAACAAGATCTTCAATTTGCACACCACATAATTGGTTTGTTTGATTATTGTTATAGATGTCTATCATAGCATCTATACAAGGTGCCCCATGCTTTTTGAAAGGTTTATATTTTAGATACTCACTTTTTTTTATTAACATACAATATGGGTGTACATAACTATATATAAAATTATTAGGGTTTTCTTCTTTTTTTTGCCACATTTCGTGTCCAGTTGAGTCAACCATTATTAATTTACCTGTTGCATATCCTTTAAAATTATCAAAAAGATGTTCAATAACATTACTTTTTAATGAAACATCACTGTCTAGTATTAATTGATATTCATAATTTGAGTTTTTTATCGCATAATCCATCCCAGGTCCGTGATGGATATTATAACCAAATCTTTTTACGTTAAAATTTTTATCATCATTTTCAAGATTCTCAAAGTACTTTACATTATTATCACTTCCATCTATAATTTGATATGTTAAGTCTGGATAAAAATTCCTAACAGATTTATATTGATTGTAAATTAAATCTGGAGTTTTATAGTGTACTGATATAATTTCTATGTTTTGCATATTTATAAATAATATATAATAAAAAAGTTTTGAGTAAACAATCAATTAATTCTTTATCTTGTGAGTTTAGTTATGAATTAATCAGTGTATTACCATACGCTTATAATTTGTATTTAAAAGGTCAATTAGATAAAACAATTTCTGGTTATGATACAAAATGTTTTTATTTTTTTAGTCCAGATCATACTGAAACTAATGTAGAAAGATCCTGGGATAGTGTATTAGAATTACAAAAAAAAAATTTCCCAAATATTAATATACATAGAAAAGAATTAGATTGGGAATTCTTTTCACCACCACCTTTAAAAGAACATTATTTAGATAAATCAATTTCATTTGAAAAGGAAACTATTGTTATTTTCAATAGATATAACAATGAATGGGGTAGGAAACCAATAAATTTTTTAGATTATAAAACATTAGATAAATTATTTAATCTTTTAAGTCAAAAATATCAGATAGTTTATTTAAATCTAAATCACGATAATCGGTATTTTGATCATTTACCACCACTTGAGTTCAATGATAAAACAGTTTTAGAAAAATACCCAGAAATTTTAACCTTTGAAAAATTACAATCTTTATATCCATCATTAACAATAAATGAAATACAATGTAGGATTTTTTCAAAATGTTCTAAATACATATCATCAAATGGTGGTCAATTAGTTCTATCCGCATATTTTGGCGGTGAAAATATAATCTTTTCAAAAGAAACAAGAGAATTAAATCCAAATGTTAATTCTTTTTATAGGTGGTATGATAAATTTGGTGATGGAGAATTTCACCACATAAATAATTATGATGATTTGATTAAATTGGTTACTGAAAAATGGGTAGAGGAAAAACCATTAATAAACATTTTAATAAGAACTTCAAATAGACCTAATTTTTTTAAAAATTGTGTTGATTCAATCTATAAACAAACTTATAAAAACTGGAAAATAATTGTTGGTGTTGATGATTCTAAAAGTATCGGTTACGTTGAACCCGAAAAATGTAAAATTGTAAAATATAATTATGAAAATTATGTTTATCCAAAAAAACCAAATAACCCAAAGTATGGTGTTGAATTTAAATATAACCTATATATTAATGAGTTATATAATTATGTAAAAAATGGTTATTGTTTAATTTTAGATGATGATAATATTTTATCAAAAAATAATTCATTAGAAATAATAACATCAAAATTAGAAAATCAAGAAACTTTACTTTTTTGGAAAGTTGGATTTCACAATAGAGAAGTTCCATCAAATAGTAATTTTGGGTTACCACCAAAATTATTAGATATTGATTCTGCGGGATTTTTATTCCCAATAACAAAAAAAGTAGACTGGGAACCATTTAAAAGGGGTGACTTTAGAGTTGCAGAAAAACTTTATGATGTAATACCAAATAAAAAATATATAAACGATATCCTTACAAAAACACAAAGAAATAATGAAGGTGGGAATGGAAAAAGAGATGATTTAAATTTTGATTTATCAATAATAATACCCACTTATAAAAATACCGATTATATTGATGAGTGTATCAATTCAATATTAGAATCTAGTGAAAATTTAAACGTTGAGTTATTAGTTGGTATTGATGCTTGCGAGGAAACATTAAATCACGTTAAATCAAAGGAATATCCAAATTTTGTTAAGTTTTATTACTTTAATGAAAATGTTGGTCCCTACTTAATAAAAAACAGTTTAGTTAACATAACAAACTCAGACAACATTTTGTTTTTTGATTCTGACGATATTATGTTAAAACCAACATTAAACACCATAATAACAAATATTCAAAAATATGATTGTGTTAGATTAAAATTACAAAATTATACAAACGGTACAATAACAAAAAATAATATTAATTATGGTGAAGGAGTCTTTGCGATAAACAAACAATTGTTTTTATCTATGAATGGTTTTGAACCTTGGCGTGTTGCTGCTGATTCGGATTTTATGGGACGATTATACAATAAACGACCAAGAATTTTTCATATACCACAAGTTTCATTTTATTATAGACAACACCCAACAAGTTTAACTAAAAGAAGTGATACAGGAATGTCATCACAACTAAGGGCTGGATATCATAAACTTAAAAAAAATAAAAAAGGATCCGAAAATCCTGAAGTACTACATATTAGTAATTTTTCTCAAATAACAATTGATACTTATGAAATACCGAAAGAATTTGACTACAACAATATTGTTAGACGAGAAAAATTAAATTCTGTTCTAAACCCAACACCAAGGAAAACGATTGAAAAACCCCAGAAAAAACAGTTCTCAGAACCAACAACAACAAGACTTGATGAATTATTTAAAAACACATCAAACCCAGCAAGAGTTATTAAAACGAAAAAACCAGAAAATAGACAAGAACTTATTGACTTAAAAAATAATACAACAAAAAAAACAACAAGCGAATTGTTCCCAAAAAAACCAAACTATAAGGACGGAAAAAATTTCATTAATGTTGGTGGTAAGTTTACAAAATAGAATTTGACAAATTAAAAACAAATTATTACATTTTAAATAAACTTAGAAAATATGTATGTAATTGTTAAACACATTAAAAACAAAAAAACAAAAAAAACCTTACCAGTTATCTTAATTGACAGTCAATCAGAGATTTTGGAATTTGAAACCGAACTAGAAGCGTCAAATCTTTGTGAGATTTTAAACACAAATACTGACTCTGGATATTTATATACGATTAAAAAAGTGTAAAAATTTGCTAAAATTTAATTTTTTTTTATAAAGTTTTTCTATAATCCAAATATTATACATACATTTGTATTGTTAATCATTTAAACATTTAGAAATTATGAAAAATTTATTATTGAGTGTAGTTGGTATCTTAGCGATTTTTTGTTTCGTTGTAAATCAAGACGTAAGAACCGGAGTTATTGATGAGGTAAAAAATAACACATCAGACAATACAACAGAAGTTACTAACGAAACTTCAAATGAGACTGTAGATATGTCTAACTATTCACAGGAAGCACAAGATTATTTTGATGAGATTTGTAGAGGTAGTGAATTTGGTGGTGGTAGTTCAGTATCAAAATGGAGAAGCGATGTTAAGATCTTTGTTATAGGTGACAAAAGAGAATACTTGATGGATGAGTTAAGAAGCATTGTAAGTGAGTTAAACGAATATGTTGACCCAATTAACATTAAAATTGTTAACTCGCGTTCTGAAGCAAACTATACTATCTTATTTGGGTCTGCACAAGAATATATTCGCCTTGAACCTATTGCCAAAGATTATGTTGGTGGAAATTGGGGTTTATTTGTTGTGAATGGTGGAAATACAATAAACAATGGAACAATGTATGTTGATATTTTTAGAACTGAATCAATCACAGCTCAAAAACATTTATTACGTGAAGAATTAACACAATCATTAGGGTTTAAAAAAGATTCATACACATACCCAGAAAGTATGTTTTACCAAGAGTGGTCTGAAACAACTGAGTACTCACCGATCGATATTGAGATCATAAAAATGTTATACAATTAATTATGGAAGATGTGTTTGATGAAATCCATTGGGAATTTGTAAACTCTGAGGATTTTATATCTTTTGTTAAATGGATGTCAGATTTAAATAATAGATAGTATGAAAACAGAAAAAACTAATTTGGGATTTTTAGGGACATTATTCTTTATATTCCTAGTCTTAAAATTAACTAATAATATTAATTGGTCTTGGTGGTGGGTTACAAGTCCCCTATGGTCACCATTTGTGATTTTTATTGTTGTTGGTATGGTTTTATTATTTTTTAAAAAAACATTTAGAAAAAAATAAACAGTGATATGAGTTTGACTCTAACTAAAGATACAAAAGATGATACAAAGCGTAGAATGACAGACGTGGAGAGACGTGTCGCAAGGGTATCACACTAAGGATAGGTATTCAATCTTAATTGTATTGATGTAACAACCCGGCTCTCTAATGGTGTGTGAAGCGTCGTAGTGATACGAACCCCAGATTCCCAATAAAGTCATTTATCATCTTTTATTTACCCCCATCGTTCAATTTTAAACATATGGAAATAACAAATAAAAAGGTAAGGTTTGAATATGAGATTATTGAAAAATACACTTGTGGTGTTGTTTTAATGGGTGTTGAGGTTAAAGCAATAAGAGATGGTAAAGTTAGTATTGTTGATACATTTTGTTACATTAAGGATAACGAAATGTTTGTTAAAAATATTAATATCACAACCTCTGATGATATTAGAACAATTAAATTGTTGTTAAATAAAAAAGAAATTAGGGATATTAGCAAAAGTTTAGATAAAGGACTTACTATTGTTCCTTATAGATTATTCACCAACGATCGTGGTTTGATTAAAGTTGAGATTATTATTGGTAGAGGTAAAAAACTATTCGATAAGCGTGAAACAATAAAAAAACGAGATCAAGAGCGTGATATGTTAAAAAATGTTAAAAATTAATTTTGTATTAGTAAAATATTTATCTTTGATGTGTTAATAATTTAAAAACCAAATGTTATGAAAAATTTAATTTTTATCTTGTCTTTTTTATTGGTTGGGGTTGCGTACAATCAAAAAATTGTGGTTAATTTAACCAAAATAAAATCATATGCAACACACGGAAAACTGGATCCCAATTTTGTCATTAACAACCCAGAATGGGCTTCACCACTTGAATCAGTCGATTCCAAATTTGTTCTTGATTTAAAAATGAATATTGTTAAAAGTTATGATAGTGGTATTTTGGTAACCAACTTAAAACCAACTTCAATCGTAAATAAGAATGAAATATATTATCTATCTTTTGTTGAACGAGATCTAAATCATCCAGGAACAACCGTGAATACAACAATGATTGTGGATTTGAAAAATAACACATATGTATTTTATTTTTATGACCATATTTACAATTTTACCCGTGTTGAGACTGGTACTAATTTAACTATGTCACTTATCAAGTAATTAAATGAAATATATAACAATAAAATCTTAAAATGATGAAAACACTATTTTTTATTATTACAATGGTTATTGTTAGTTTTGTCAACTCACAAGTGTATACCATAACTACACAGGAAGGTAATTCTGTTGTTATGATTGGTAAAAATGATTATAAGGTTGTTATGAAAAAACCTCACGGTGGATCAATCACGGAAGTATTGAATGCTAAATATGTGATTGACTTAAACAAAAAGACTTCAACGTTCTATGACGAAGATAAGTTGATTAGTGTTTTACCATTTGATGAGGTTACTGTTGAAGATGGCGTGTATACAATTAAACTTACTGATTACGCCGCATCAAATCCAAACATAACTTACAGGACAATGATCATTCTTGATACAAACAAGGGGTTTGAAAACTTAATCTGGACTTACTACAATGAACAAAGAAATTTTACATTAGTACAGATATTAAGTAAGTACCAAGTAAATAAAACTTCTAAATAATTAAAAAACCCCAATTTAAACTGGGGTTTTAGTTGGATAATGTGGTATTAAGCCTTTGGTATTGTATTTCTAACCTTAGTGTAAATCGCTTTAGCAATATCTGCAACATTATCTGTTGTTATTGGAACTTGCTTATTTGTTATTGGGTCTTGTGTCATAACACCTTGTGCAACAAATTTAGTAATATTATTTTTTATAAACTCACTTAACCCAACCTGGTTAATTTCTACCATATCGACAGCTGGAAAATTTTTACCCGCAAATTCAATTACATATCTATTACCTTCTGGTTTTAATACAATTTGCAAACCTTGTGTCCCTAGAAACGCATAGCTACCCAACGAATCACCAGGTTTAAAATTAACAACAATATTACTTTTTTGTTGTTCTGGTTTAACTGGTGGTTGTGTTGTTTGTGTAGTCGTTGTCGGTGCCGCCGCAGCTGGTGCTGCTGCTGGTGTTACTTGTTCACCCAAAAATTCTCTAGCAATCGCACTTTTGTGCATACCAAGAATTCTTGATTTTTCTTCTTCTGTGATTATAAATTTTTTCATTATTTAAAGTTTTATTAATAAATATTAGAAATTTCGGAAAAATATTAGAAATTTTGGAAAAATATTTGACTGTTCGGAAAATTCTTCATAAATTTGTAAAAGAATTAAGAAACGAAGATTCTTTGACATATTGATAAAGATTAAATTGTTAATCAAGTAATACGTGATGTGGAAGAGGTTTATCACACCCTATATGGTTGTATCGTCACAGGTTCGAATCCTGTCTTGATTACGGTGAGCAACACGTTGGCTTCGTGTTAAAAGGATGAATAACGTGCCAGTGATGACCAATGGGATTGTTTGAGATAATAACACTGTACGTTTCACAAAAAGAGCCCTCATCAGGAAGGAAAGTCCGCAACTAAACCTACTTAGACTTTGTAAGGCAAAGTCAAAACAGTCAAGTGGCGGAATTGGTAGACGCTGGGATTTAAAAATCCTTGAGGTACGGTGAATAACACGTATCTTGTGAAGGTTCGGATCCTTCCTTGACTACAGCGGTTACTTGATTCCTGGTAGTACAGTAACAACCATTGGGGAATTCGGGATATCCCACGAATGGGGGTGTAAGATAAGAGAAACTTACAACGGTGGAGTACCGAAAACACAGAAACGAGACATATGGGTAATCATAAGTTAGTATCAAATCTTCACCTTTTTTAAAAATTATGACACCAATATTGTTATTATCAATTATATTACTTATGTTTATCATAAGAAAAAGACGATAAACTTCAGTACCTGTACAGCGGTGAGTAATGGGTTAAATTATATACAATTCCTCGGTGCTGGGAGTAGAATACTGAAGAGTCGTTGTTTGTTAGGAGTGTAAAAAGCATCGGTGCCGAATCCTTTCGTTAAGAAAGGTTGCTCATTGTGGGTTCGAATCCCACCCTAACATCAAATATTAAACATTAAATAATAAATTATGAAAAAGAAAGAACAAAAATCGTTAGATGAAATTATGGATTGGTTTGATTTTGAGAAAGTAGCGAAAACAATGGAAGCCTTAAATTGGAAATGGGCTGGCGCTGAAGACGGTGTACCCACAATTGGTGAAATTCGTACTGAAGCAAGACGATTATTAACTCAAGCGATAACAGAAAGAGTTACAATCGGAACAGGTGGTTTTAAAGCATCATACAATCGTAAATACAAACACCTAACACTTGAATTTATTGTAAGTGAATGGGATTGTGAAATTTAATCTTTATCAATATTTATAATAATCCCCCTGTGGATAGGATCCATAGGTCAAGTACCAGAAACACTTCCCTTTAGATCAGTGAACCAGTTTTGGTCTTTTCGGTATTGGGAAATTGGGTTTCCCATATAACCAGTATCACACCCCAGCAAGACCGATTGATCACCGGAAACTACTGGGGTTTTTTATTTTTCTGTAATTTCGTGATATTTATTATAAAATAAACCATAATAAAAATTTTATGAAATTAAATAAAGAACAGGTAATGGGTATTGTTAGACACGCGTTAACTTTCATCGGCGGTATTGTTGTTATGAAAGGATTGGTTGATGAAACAGTTATTACTGAAGTAATTGGTGGTGTGATGACATTAGTTGGTGCAATATGGTCAATATTAGATAAAAAAAAAGTTATCTAATATTTTTTTAATAAACCTCATCATTTATGGTGGGGTTTTTCAATAATAAAGTATTTATAAAATAAAAATTGTATGAATGGTTGGGTTGAGTTAAGTATCGCCTTTGTTACTGGTGTGTTAGGTCCATTATCGGTAATTTGGTTAAAAAATTTTTTAGATAAAAGAAAGAAAAAACCAGATATGGTTATGGACACACTTCGTGTTAGTGAATTAGTAACAACTAGAATTGAACATATTAAAGAAGAATTTAAAGCGGATCGTGTTTGGATAACACAATTTCATAATGGTGGTAACTTTTATCCGACGGGTAAATCAATGGCGAAATTCTCTGTGATGTACGAAACTGTTGATATTGGAGTTAACTC
>Ga0181358_1000383_pt1 | contig 19651 bp, 19 predicted proteins | sample Fa13VDMM110SD_FD_130096 | JGI IMG/M metagenome (GOLD analysis project Ga0181358, IMG submission 130096) | Freshwater viral communities from Lake Michigan, USA - Fa13.VD.MM110.S.D | ecosystem: Environmental > Aquatic > Freshwater > Lake | place: USA: Michigan | collected 2013-09-24 | reverse complement strand
TCAAATTCTTGAGCAAACTTCTCGAGATCAAAGTCCATTGCTCCAAGAGTTTCTTTTTGCCATTCTGCTCCTCTGCCAGGAACCTGCTGCCACGGCACTTCTACAAATTGATAACCATTAGTGCCTTCCTTGGCACCCATACAAGTCTTATAGAAGTGGTTCAGTCCGTTTGGAGTAGATGTGAAAAGGATCTTTGTAGTTTCACCAGATGAAATTGTAGGGAAAACAGAAGCAAAGAACTCGTCCCAGTTCTCGACGAATGCAGCTTCGTCAATGTACAGAAGCGATATAGACTTACCACGAATGGCTGAAGAGCTAGTAGCGGCTGCAAGAACCTTACATCCGTTCTCAAGTTCGATGGATCCCTTATTCCATTCTACAACACCTTGCTGCATCCATTGTGGAAGAGACTCATAGGCCAGCTTGATACGATCGAGAATTTCCCGAGCCGCATCACCTTTATTGGCTAGGAGGGCAACAGTTTTATGTTCGTTGAATAAAATATAGTGTAGGATAATAGCTGCTGCTGTGGTAGTCTTACCAGCCTGACGAGAAGTGACAACCGTGACACGACGATTGTTTGTCAGCTTTACAATGATTTCTTTTTGATAATCATAAAGGATAATGGGGATCAGTCCACGATCAACGTGAACAATTTTAATGTAGCGTTCTGCAAAGTAGATAGGATCTTGAGCGCACTTCAGCCACTCCTGGACCATATCCTGGGTCCATTGGATCTCTCGGCGGGCCTTCTTTAAAAGGGGGTTCCCATTATAACCTTTTTCAAACATTATTAATCTTTAGATTTGAGGTCGTCAAGCATCTTCTGAAGTTCAGCTGTTGATCCAACAAACAAATTGTTGTTGACTGTTTTTGTATCCTCAGTAGCCTGCTTACCTTGGAGACGCTGCTTCTTGAGCTGTATATCAATGATACCAGAGCTCACATCAGCAAACGTCTTGATTAGGGAGTTAAGAACTTCGTATGCCTTAGGGTGCTGGGACTGCTGCGCAATTGCAATCATATCTTCAACTGCAGCCTGACTCTTCACCACAGCATCATAAAGATTCTCTCTTACAAAATTGAGGTCATTTTCCTGTTGACCTTCATCACGAATTGCGGGATAATGATCTTTAGATTCTGCAAATATAGTAATGGGATTAAGACCCAAAGCATTATCGATATCTGACATTACATGTTCTCCGTAAAGTCAATTAGGAACCCATAGTTGCTATTGGCGCTGATCTGATCGTTTGCCACAGATAGTGCAGCGTTTGAAGTGGGACTACCATTAGCAAGCATACCAGGCTGTATATTGATTATAGCTGATTTACCTGTGAGTGTATTGGCAACCAAAGGAACAGTTGTTTCCTGAGGAATACGAATGTTCACATCTATTTCTTTGATGACTTCTGCTTTGCGAGTAGGACCAAATAGGTATCCTTTCATAGTAAATGTCAGCGTATGAATCAGAGCTCTTCTTGTTGTGAAGTCTCCTTCATATGTGTCTTCAGATGTTATATCATTCAGAACAATGGGTATGTCATACTTACCACTAACTTCAGGCATTAGATTGACAGTAGCAGTCCACTCTGGCGTAAAGTATGGGAGGATCTGCTCGATGATCTTTGTTCCATCTTCAGCATTTTTAACCATGATTGCAAGCTGAAAAGAGAAGTCATATGGAACAGGGGAATATTGATACTGCATCTGATTCTTATCAGTTGAAGTAATCTTACTCATCTTGTTGATTGTATTCAGCTTACGATCGGCTGCATAGTTCATTGTAACTAGTTCAAACGACATTCTCGGAAGTACTGTTGCCACAGGTCTATCTAGACCAGAGTCCATATTGATTCTGGCAAGAAACTTCTCTTTGGGTCCATATGACAACGGGATCTTAAGAGTTTGGATAGTTTCTTCTGTAGAGTTCTCTCTAGTGATATACAAGTTATCAAAAAGAGTTCCAAATAGGATTATGTACTTGCGTATTGTGTTATGTGACCAGGTTTGACCAAACATTAAACTACTCCCTCACTGAAAGGGTCTAGCTCAGCCCAATCGAGTATATTATCAGCCGCTGCTTCTGCTGCAAACTCTGCATTGTCGGAGTTATAATCTTGAGTCTGAGTATCGAGGCTATATGAACCTTGTACAATATCATAACCATCTTGATCTGTGATGACAAAGCCATCTTGAGTCAATAGAGCAAAGGCTGACAAATCAGTGGTGTAGTTGCGTTGGATCAGATCGATATCTTCAATGCCGGTGTTGAGTTTCTCGCCTGAATACTCAAACACTTCACACACAAGGTCGTATACCTGAAGACCACCAAACTGATAGAAGATAGCTCTGTCGTTTACGTATTTAATTTGATAAAGCTGATTACGATCCGGATTCAATTGGATAAAGATTAGATCACCTTCTTTAGGGTGACTGTTGCCTACGTTGACACCAACTTCTTGGCCGTAGGTTCTTTTGGCAATCGAGAATGTAATCTGATCTCTTACTTCTAGTCCGAACTTCGAAAGGAATACACCATCCCCTTCATAGCCGTCGACTGATCTGATATACATTTCAACCATAAAGGCTTCGTTATATTCAGATATAGTATCTGCGCCATAGATCTCATCTAGGTTGATTATTCTACGAGGACAATAAAACACGTCGTTGCCATAGATTCTAACTGACTCGACGACAAGGTCCTCGATCAGCTGTTGTTCCATAGAACTGTTAAAATTATTGAAGTAGAATGACGCGGCCACAAATTATCCGATCATGTCAAGAATAGGAAGTGAGTAAGATGAAATCATCTCTTCCTCCATCTTAGCAATTGCAGCTGTAGCATCATCAAGGATCTTTTCGCCGTTGAAACTAACGCCACCAGGAAGCTGCATACCAGTAAACTTAGTCAGGTTTGCACCCCATTGTCTCTTAATCAGCTCTGTTGCATAGTTCTGAAGCCAGCGATCGCCGTAGGCATCTGTATAGGTTTCGGGGTCGACTACCTGATAGGCTTCGACAAGTAGAAACTCACCTGCGTTAAAAGTGTTCCAATCCATATCAACGTACAGTCTATCGGTATGACGATTGAATCGGATAGGCTGCTTGCCCACTAACATTTCTGTCAACATTGAAAGATGTTCCATGGCCATATAGTATGGAACCATAGAAACAGATGTGAGGGTGTACAAGTCATTCAGAGCAATCTGGTAACGAATGTTGAAAAGATCGTCTGATCTAATAGAAGGGTCGCCGACATTGAAGATACTGACAGCACCTATAATGTTCTCAGGCAGAGTGATATACTTATTGGTAATATCTGTTTCGGTAACCTGATGCTTATAGTAGACGCGCTCAGTGCCGTCGAAGTGGTAGTCCCAATAATACTTCAGAGCTTCGTCAATACGATCTTCAACTTGATCATCGTCGACGTTAATCTCGATTACAGGAGCACCTAGCTTACGAAGGCAATAGGCTTTAAATGTTGCACGTGTTGTTGGGACTGCCATTTGGTATCATTCCTGGTTTCTTTTATCTATTTATCGAAACTTAGGACCTTGGATCCAAGACACCAGTGAACGGCGTTCGCCCTTGGTGATTGGAGTCACTCTGTGATTCAAGAACGAAGGAAATACCAGGACCGAGCCCTTTGCTTTCATCTGGTCTGCTGGTACTTGTGTGTATTGAGAATCCAGCTCAAAGTCTGCACCCTCATAGTCCGAAGGATCAGATAGCTGAATTACTATCGAAAGTTTACGGTCGTATGCGGTAGGGTTTGCCCAGAACGTATCGCAGTGCCAATCATACTTGCCTTTTTGCTCGGCCGTATACTTTGTGTACTGAATATCAGGAAGGTAGTTGATATCAAAACCAAATGCATTCCTATTGGCTTCGTTTGCATAATACCACAACGTATCTACAACAAACCTACTCTGTCCGTCATTTGGATTAATCCACCGGATCTCACTTGATCTGGCGTCTTTATTCTGTGTTGATCCATCAAACCCAAGACCTACATTAGCTGTAGGATATTGATCTCCAATGTCAATAATACTCTTCACTTGTGCATCACTCAACGAAGCATGCCAAAACTGCCATAACTGATTCATAATGTATTTCCTTTAAAGATCAGAAGTCTTTATGCACTTCCATCAACTGAAAGTTGAACACTCCAATATCTAGTAATACCGCCAGCAGTTGCACTTACAGTCCATGTTGAGCTTCTAAAGTTCGCTGTAGAATTTGTAAGATTAAATGTTAGTGACGAAGCCGTCTGCGAGCCTGTTACGGGTGATCCAAATGACCCGCTCCTTGTGTAAGTCCATACTGCGCTTTGGTTGCAAGTAATTGTTATAGTTGCTGTTCCAGTGCCGTATACTTCGTCTAAAAGCACAACGGCAGCTCCAGCAGAAGCGCCGCCATCTGGACTAAATGATACATTACTCTTGCCAAGTAAATTGGACATAGAGATTGTTCCGGAGGCCACACCGGCTAATGTTCTTACGCTTGCCTGGTTCAACGAAATAGTAGTTGTGGAGCTAAGACCTAGCTCCACATTAACGTTTGCAAGCGATATAGTACCAGATGCTGGTAAAGCCATTTATTAGCCTTGTGGTTGACCTAGCTGTGCTTGAGCCTGCTGGAAGAGTTTCTTTAGAACAGGATCTACAATACGGTGTGGGAGTTCTTGTAGTGCACCCATGATGATGTTCAATTCACTGACGTCCACTGTCAAATTTACAGTAGGAACTGGTTGAGCCTGTTGGTTTTCAACTAGCTTTGAGTCGAGTTCTGGATTAGTAGCCATAATATATTCTCCTTGAATTATGTATTAGCAGTTGGGGTTGAAGGTGTAGTGTTTGATCCTGGAGGCGCCCATGGGAGGGCATCAGCATTGACTTCTACCACCGGACGAACGATAGCGTCAATCTGCTTCTGGATCTGATCGTCGACGTGAGCCTTGTAGCCAGGGTTTCCGATGACTACGTCCTGGATCCAACCAAGAACCTGAGTCTCGGTAAGGTCTTCGTATGGGGTGAATTCATCAGGATCCACGTGATCTGGTTGAAACGGTGTTGCACCATCAAACGTACCAGCGTTACCATCTTCATCCGTACCGGTGCATTCCCAGTATGTTTGAACTACAATGTCGTTGAGTTCTGCAGAAGGATCGTCCTGCTTCTTCAGACTCTTAATTTTCCACGAATATGTAAGTGCCATATTAACCTCTCAATGTGTTGATTTGTTCTTGTAAGTTATTTATGTGGGTTTGTTGCTCCTTGATGGCTTCGATTAGAACACCGACTATATTTCCATACGCAACAGACATAGTGTCGTCATTTACAACCCCTTGTTGTACTACTTCGGGAAGCACTTCAAGCATCTCTTGAGCGATGACACCTACACCCGATTGATCAGTATCAATACGCTTGAATCGTACACCTCGCATGCGACTTACCATATCTAAAGCATTTTCAATAGTTGTAATATCTTTTTTCTTACGAATGTCCGAGTAAGCTGTGACGTTACCAGCGGCAGTAAAATCTCCTCCAGTTGTAAGAGATGCGCTAGTAGCATATCCTGTCTGATTGCGGAAAAGTATAGTACCGGTATGATCAATATAATTAATGCTTGATGCGCTTAGGTTCAATTCACCAAAAAGACTAAGAGTACTTAAAACACTTTCCGAGGCAGGATCTACATAATATGCGGTATCATTATTATCTTTAAAAACTGTCGCTCTTAATTCACCGCTGTATGCATTGTCATAAAGAGCGAATCGGCTCCACGCAGTAGCGCCGTTGTTATTAACAGATCTATAAAATGGATTGTTACTAAAGAAGTCAGCAGCAATTTGCATTGAGTAATAGTTTGCATCATTGCTGTGTGTAGCAGCAATCATATGCATCCAGCTACCATTATATGGCCAACCTTCGGCTGTAGTAGGAGTATCGTGCTCATAGAAACCAGAGTCTACACGAGTTGAGATGTCGGCCCTGTTTGTAGCGTCACCAGCAAAGGTTGGAGTGGTAACTGATGTCGCAGAACCACTAATGTTCATTGTCTGACCACTGATAAACGTAGCTATGGATGCGGCTGTGCCCGAACGATAATAGTTGTCGCCAGCCTTAACCATTACAGCGGTTACACCTGAACTCACACTATTATCAGTAGAATTGAAGTAGTTGTTGAAGATATATCCGTTACCATCGGCTACAACAACTCGGTTAGCTACAGCCGCACTTGCGGATGGTGTTAGCCCCGCAACCGTTGCAGCATTACCTGTAACACTAATACCCCAAGTACCGGAAGCATCACCTCCAGTACGTGTTGGTACGTTCAACGATGCTCTGAAACCAGTAGCATTGTTTTTACGAATGTAATTATCAGTAGAAGAATAGAAGATTGTGTCTGTAGTTGCACCGGATGCAGCGTGAGACATATTGAAATAATCAGCAAACCCATATCTACGGAAATCATCTCCGCTAGAATCTCTTTGTACAATATGGTTAGCTGTAGCAGCGGTGCTAATATTACCCGCAGATAGCGAACCTGGGAAAGTAGTATTACCGCTACCATCTAGTAAAGTAGCTGTGCGAGTAAGTGTAGAGAATACACCACTGTACTGTCTTACGTAGATAGGCTCTGTACCATCGTCGGCTGTGGCAATTTCAAGATATCCAGCATTCGTACCAGTAGCACCAATAAGAATACGAGCCTGATCATTGTCGCCCATATTTCCGCGTACAAGCTCAGCAGATGTAGTTCCTGTTACTGTTTTAACAACAGCTGCTGCTGATAATGTAGCAACGTTGGCTGATAATGTACTATTCAATTGATATGATGCAGCAGCCGTGCCACCTAGGAAAGAAGCGTTGTTAGCAGCCAATGTTGCTACGTTGGCAGACAGGGTGCTGTTCAATTGATATGAGGCAGCTGCAGTACCGCCTAGGAAACTAGCGTTATTGGCAGCCAACGTAGCAACATTGGCTGATAATGTACTGTTCAATTGATACGATGCTGCAGCAGTGCCACCTAAGAAAGAAGCATTGTTAGCACTAATGGTAGCAATATATGCGCTGTTGACTGTAATCGTACCACTGGTGTTAACCAAACCTGTGCTGAAAGTATAAGTTGTGTCATCATCAGCAGCCCAGTATGCAGCTGTACCATTAGAGTGAAGAACTTGTCCAGCAGTACCAAAGCCACCGTTTGCAGAAAGTCCTACCGACCCGAAAACCACATTACCGGAAAATGTAGTGACACCAGCTACCGCAAGGGTTGTAGATACGTTAGCAAAGCCAGTAATCGTAGTATTACCAGTTGCTAATGTTGTAATACCAGATACAGCGCCTGCAGCCACAAGAGATGAAATAGCAAGTGGTTGAGAGTTTGTCGACCAACGATCGTTTGTTTCATCCCAGATAAACTGTACATTGGCTGATGTACCACGCATGATCTCAATACCAGCATTCTCTGTGGGAGGGTTAGCTCCTAGATCACCATTGAGAGTAATGATATTATCACCAACATCTAGCGTTGTAGTATTGACATATGTTCTTGTGCCAGAAACAATCAGGTTACCTGTTAGTGCAAGATCTGTAATTGATAGTGCTGAGTTAACATGCAAGCCAGTTGTGTTAACAGTCAGAGTCGAACCGGTTACAACACCGATAGTAGCTGCACCACCCTCGGTCGAAGATGATCCCGAAATACCGTTGGCGTTTGAAATTGTGGCTACATAGTTGCCTGACGTGTTTGCACCGAGCGCTACATCCCCTGTTAGTTGTGAAGTGGCAATTGGCAGGGCCGCTGCATTAACATAAACACCCGATGTATTCGAAACAACTGTTGTATTACCAGCTACAACATGTACACCTGTTGAGTTAGAAGCAACACCGATCCCAGCAACGACTGCAATCGTAGCTGCACCACCTTCGGTTGAAGAGGATCCCGAAATACCATTACCAGCAGTGATTGTGGCTACATAGTTACCAGAAGTATTTGCACCTAAAGCAACGTCTCCTGTTAGCTGAGATGTGGCTACAGAAAGGTTGGCAGTGTTAACATGCATACCGGATGTGTTAACAGTCAACGTCGAACCGGTTACAACACCGATTGTGCCAGTCGTTGTAATAGTTCCACCAGAAAGACCATTAGCAGTTGCAACAGATGTCACACCTTGGTCGTCTGTTGACCAATATGCACCAGTTCCGTTGCTATGAAGTGTTTCTCCTGCAGATCCAATGGATCCGTTGGCAATAACGCCCTTGACATCAATATTATTATACAAGAACTGTGTTGGTTTAGTCATTTGTTAAACTCGTCAGAACAGTGTTTGATACAGGCTCGCTCATATAACCAAACTCTTCAATGGTAGATTGAATATTCATCTGCTTTGCATTGCTGTATACAGTAGCTGATTGGGTTATTGGCGCTGCACCATTGAAACTGTATTTTATTTCTGTTAGGCTATAGTTATAAGCCAGCATGTTTACTGCTTGCTGAGAACCACAGTTGACTGTATTAATAATTACGTTATTAGAGGAGTGGATTGCAATTGTGTTATTTCCAATAGATACAACATTGCTACCAGCTGCTACACTATTCCATTTGACGTACACAGCACCTTGTAGCTGGTTGTAGGTGTGAAAAGGTACGATCTCTTTAATAGAGACATTGGATAGGTTAAGCACAGAGCCGAGAGCACCAAAGCCAAAGCCAACATAAACACTATTGGCTGTTGCAACAAAGTCGACGTTATATGCTGTGTTGGCTTGAGAAAGTTCGTTTGATACAATATTATCAGATGCAAGCTCACTACCAACAACAATCTTGGTCTTGATATCTCTAGAGTCAGTCGCACCTCTTACTTCAGCAAATGAATAAGAAGCATTGGCTGAAACTCTGTATGTCAGTCCTGGTGTGACAGCCAACAATACATAAGAGTGACTCTTGCTTTGGCCTGATGAGGTGATTACCAGGTTACCACTGACAACGCTGTCATTATAGCTAATAAGATTGTTGGCGTTGAACAATTCTGATCCTGTCATTACAGTACCTAGAACTCCGGCGGTCACATAAGTATTAGAATTGCCATAGAAGTTATTGTTGCTCTGGCGAATGATCATGTTGTTGGCATTACCCATCAGGTATAGTCCCATTCCCTTTGCGGTCTTAATATTTCTACCACTCAGAGTGTTCTCACCGTAGAGAGTGCTCTCTATTACAGTCCTATCAATAGTGTATGTGGTATGACTTTTATCAGGAGTTACAGATAGCTTTCCAACATTATTAGCAATAGTTGTCACAAACTCGGCAGGTCTCGTACCACTTAAAGCAAAAGTAGTTTGTGTCTCAGAGGTCTGAATACCATTGTGATTAACTACTACGCTGGACATAGAAGTGTTATCAACATCCGACGAGTGAATGTCGTAGAATACAGTCTTCTCAGTGGGCAAAACAAAAGTATCGATTACCTGCAGATCAGTATTCGTAGATGTGTATACTATTGTTGTCATTTTGCATCTTTGTTGATAGGAATAAGTTTTAACTATTTATCCAAATGTATACATCCCACTATGGTTCAACTCGACCCATGTTGCAGCATGTATCTTACCGCCATTCTCTTTCCACAACCTACAGAAGTTAAAGTCTTCGTGTAAGTATATTTTAGAGTCTGGATCAACAGATGTAAAGAAGTATTCTTTGATGTCGTCATTAGTCTTTGATACGTTTTCAATACTTGCTTCGAGTTTAAACGAGTCTACCTTGTCGGAAAGAGCTTCAAAGACGTCTCTTGAAATCAACATCATTCCTGTCCCAGCTCTGCTAATTTCAACTAGATCGGCATCAGTATCGAGTTCGTCTGGAATATAAAGATACTCTACGCCGTGCTTTATAAGTTCATGAGGCGGAACTCCATTGACCACTGCCTCATGAACCAATTCCCATTTGATATTCTTCTTAGGATATATCCCGCAAACAATGTCGCCATCGGCTTGCATCATTTTGATGATCTGATCGGATTTGAATCCAATGTCAGAGTCGATGAATAGCAGATGTGTACAGTCCGTACTTAAGAAGGAATGCGACAACAGATTCCTAGTCTTATGAATGAGAGACTCATTCAGTGCAAACAGGGTTGTAACTTCTAAGTCTTTTACTGCATGTAGATTGGACATCAGATTAACCATAGAAATCGTATATTGCGCAGTACACTGACTATTATACATCGGTGTACATATCATCACCTTTCTCATTGTTCTGACAACTCTCTCTTATCAGTCAGAGTATCAATTAACTTACCTTCAATTCCAGCATGGTTGAAATGTATTGTTGGATCTACCCAAATATCAAACCCAGCTTCTCTAATACGTCTGCAGAACACGTAGTCTTCACCCCAGAATTCGCCATTCCATATCTCAGTGTCAAAGAAACAATAAGCATTTTCTGATAGGTTTCTTTTGTCTCTTGGTTCATAGTAAAGTTCTGGAAAATGCTCGCGCATTTTCTCTATCATACTTCTTGAAAACACCATGCATCCTGCTGGAATGTAATCCATTTTTAGAAGACCAGTCTGCTCACACTGAACAATCTTGCCATCTTCTTCAAGATTTGGCCTAAAGTTAAATCCTTTGCCATCTCTACTTGGATATACACCTCCGCCAAAATCTTTTTCAGTGTTTTCCATAAAATGAATGAGTCTGGTAATATAGTTTGGATCAAATGATAAATCGCTATCAATGCATAACATATAATCTGCACCTGACTCCCAGAACATTTCAACTAGTCTATTTCTATCTGCTACTAGCAATGATCCGCCTACTGGCAAACGAATTAAAACTTCAAAACCAGCTTGTTCGAAGATTTTTTGCATATCAAGTAGCATCATAGCATAATGCACGTAAACCTTGCCCTCGTATGCTGGAGTTCCAATAAAGATTTTTTTCTTGCTTGCTGTGTTGTTTGTAGCATTTGATCTATTGATCCATACCGGCTTCTTCTTATTTGTCATAATAAACTCCTGTTAGAATGTAATTCGTGAAGGTTTGATAGCCTCCAAAATTATTTGAAAATCTTGGCCATTGTCATTGCCATCATACAATTCAAAATCACCTTTCCACAACCAGCGATAATCAGTCATCTGGGAAGTGCCAATTTCTTTTGTGTATTGAGATTGGTTTAGAAAAGCAATTGATTGTGGACCAATATATCGAGTATGTCCTGGATCACCCCACAACCAAACAGATGTTAATGAAGGTGTTGAACCAAACAACATACCTCCAGGTTTAAGGATTCTATAAATTTCAGAAAAGTGTGCAAAGAAAGATCTATAGTCTCCTTGCCGGCCAAGATGTTCAAGAACATCGTACGCATGTATTTCATCAAATGTATTATCTTCAAACGGCCATGGAGTTTCTTCTAAATTGTGGATTACATCTGCTCCACAGTTAGGGTCAATATCAAGAGTGGTTAAATTTTCCCAGTCTCTATCTTCATCACTAAAATATATTTTTTTACGGTTGTCATTGCCACAACCAATTAACAATTCACGCTTCATAATGTTTTCAATCCTCTATAAGAGAAGCCTCATAAAATAACTTGTCGATAAGTGGTGTATCGTTGTTTAGGTAAGATGATATATGCTGTATGAGTTGTGATCCCCTCTTCACATTGAAAGAATACTCCCAATCGATTCTTAGCTGATCTCCAGCATCTCCACTAATACTACTAATATATATGTCTACTCCAGCCAACAGTGAATACTGCAAGAGAATATATCTTAGTTGTTTCAAAGATATTTGTTCAACACTCGGCACTTGATCTACAACTAATGGAGGTGGATTCGTTGTGGCATTCCAGCCAGATCCTGTCCATATGGCATATTCACCATCTATTAATTCTATTACTGGAATACGCGTGTACCCATAAGGAAGAGAATCAGAATCTTCTGTTTCATGAGATCCTCCATAATATCCATTTTCTAAAATTTGATATAAAATCATAATTTTGCCTTTACGTATATAGACTGCGCAGCCGAACCAGGAATATAAAAATCTGTTGCTACATTATATCCAGAAGCATATTCAATAGAAAACACATTTGCAGATGTTCCTACGCCATTAGAACTAGCTGCTACGAATATGTTATTTCCAACTGCAATATCATCTATAGTATTTAAAACTCCGGGATATAAACCGCCAGACCAAGTAATTGCATCTGTAGCTGTTTTAGCTACACCTCCTACCGCAGTATATATGTATGTTCCATTTATATAAGTTAAAAACTTGATACTGCTAGAAGTTCCGGAAGTTCTTGTAGTCCATGAAGTAAGATTGGTTGAAGTTCTTATAGTCCCTAATTGATCACCGTATACGTATAAGCCATTTCCATATGTAATGGCTTGAACCGTCCAACCATTATTTACTCTTGCTGTCCATGACGCACCATTGGTTGAACTACTTACCTGACCAGAATCAGTACCATACAAATAAACGCCATTTCCATATGTTAACACGCGGATAGTTGAAGTTGTTCCTGAAGTTTGAGTTGTCCACGTTGTAGCATCTGTAGAAGTACGTAAAACTCCACCTACTCCACCAATCATATAAAGTCCATTTGCATATATACCTGAAACAATATTTGAAGATGTATTAGGAGTTCTTATTGTCCAATCAACGCCGTCTGTAGATGTTCTTACATATCCACTTAAACCTCCAGCCACAAAAAGACCGTTTCCGTAAATAACTTTACTTGTGGTAGGATCCCACCACGTGCCATTTTTAGATGATATAATGCTTCCACTTGCCCCGCCGGCTATAAAAATACCATTTCCATATACAAGTGAAAACCAACTATTCGTTGTTCCGGTCGCCATAAGATTCCATGTTGTGAAATTTGTAGTGGTTCTTATAACCCCGCTTGCACCAGCAGCTATATACAAAGAGTTTCCATAAATTAAAGCACTCACTGAATTGGATCCGAAGCCTGCAGCCGTTGATCTAGATGTCCATGTTATAGCATCTGTAGAAGTACTTAATGCGCCGGATGCACCGCCAAATAAATACCCGCCAACCGCTGGATACGTTCCAGCCTCATACATAACAGAAAGAATACTGCTAGAAGTTCCGGAAGTACTTGTAGCCCATGTTATAGCATCTGTAGAACTACGTAAAGCGCCTCCCGCCCCTCCAGCTAAAAACAATCCATTACCATATGTAATTGCAAACAGATTACTAGAAGTTCCGGAAGTTCTTGTAGTCCATGTAGTGCCATCTGTAGAAGTCGCAATCGTGCCGGTATTGCCTGCTGATACATACAGACCATTTCCATATACTATGCCATTTATTGTACTACTAGTGCTATGCGTTCTTGTTGTCCATGTAATACCATCTGTAGAGGTTCTTATGGTAGCTACTGCACCTACTGTAACATAAAGACCATTTCCATAGGCAATAGCATGTAAATTCTGAGTTGTGTTAGAAGTTCTTGTTGTCCATGTTGCAGAATCTGTAGAAGTTGCAATCAGACCAATCTGGCCAGCTGCGACATATAATCCATTGCTATATACAATAGCGTTCACGCTATAAGTACTAAACTTTACCGGAGTACGAGGAGTCCAATCGGTTCCATTTGTAGAAGTAACATCTCCAATTAATGGAGAAAATGCAGCATAAACTCCGTTGCCATATGCTACTGTTGTAAAGCTAGTTAAAGTTGTATATCTTGGTGTAAAACCGGCCGCGTTTAATAATTTAATATTATTATATAACTCAGGATATACAGCTTGACTGTACACACTATTTGCAAGTAACCACGTCCCATTTTGTTGAAAAATTGTAGCCGTCGACGGTGCAGATGCTTTGTTCACAGTATTAGCAATATAAAGCTGCTTTATAGCTCCAATAGGCTCAACGATAGATGTAGTAAAATCTGTTAACTTTGACATTATTTGGCTCTCATGTAAAAGGTAGTCTGCGCAAATGAAAACCCGGCGGTATTACTAAATGTTAATGAGATAGCAGCATTAGTAGAAGGAGCGGGTACAGAGAATTGGGTTGCTAAACTATAATTTGGCGAATATTCTATTTGAATTGCTGTAGTACTTGTATATAAAGCACTTACACTACCTGGAGCAACTCCTGCAAACACATACAATCCATTTCCATATGTGACTGAAGAGAACGTTGAAACCGTTCCACTGAGGTTTAGTCGAGTTGGCCAATCGATAGCATTAGTGGAGGTGTTTATAGTACCGAAGTCTGTTCCTGCTACATATAGACCATTATTATATATTAAAGAATATATCCGCGCAGTCGTAAAAGTAAATGATCTTGTAGTCCAATCGGTTCCATTTGTAGAGGTAGCTAAAGCGCCGCCAGAACCGCCATACACATACAATCCATTTCCATATGTCACAGCTGAAATGGTTGAAGTGGTTCCTGAAGTTCTAGCTGTCCATGTAGTGCCATCTGTAGAAGTAATTAGACTTCCGCCATTTCCGCTTGCTAAATAAAGTCCGTTTCCATATGTAACAGCATTCAAAGCGTTAGTACCAGCCGGGACACTTCTAGTTGTCCACGTAGTGCCATTTGTCGATGTTGAGATGTTGGGCTGTGCTGAAACTGCTACAAACAACCCGTCATTATATACAATCCCGTTAACACTGCCACTAAGGTTTGAAGTTCTAGCTGTCCACGTAGTGCCATTTGTTGATGTTAAGATGCCACCAATTTGTTCTCCGAACAAATACAATCCGTGGCCATATCCAAGTGATCTTATGGCCCATCCATTTCCAGTTCTAGTTGTCCATGTTATAGCATCTGTAGAAGTACGTAAACTGGCGCTTTCACTCCCAAGCACATAAAGTCCATTTGCATAGAAAACAGTGCCAATGGCACCAGACGCACCACTAGTTCTTGGCGTAGCCATGAAGCCTTCTTGAAATCCTATTGTATCAAACAGTTTAGGATAATCAGATTGGTTATAGTAACCGGGAGGAATGAAATTTCCAGACGTAGTTGTAGTTCCGAATCCAGGAGCTCCTGTTATAACAGCAACGTATTCTCCAATTTCAATAACTGGATTGTAGTATTTTAAAATACTCATATGATTCTCCAACCTAGTGTAGTGTTAGCATACACAAGACCAAGTGAAAGATTACTAACGTCTAATGTCAGGTTTTCTGCAGTCGACATAATATTTTCACTATTCCTATCAATTACATTTGTTGTCAAACCATTAGCAACTGTAAAATATAGACTGTCTCCCAACGTAGGAGTAGCTGGCAGTGTTATTGTAGTTAGTGATGTATTTGCTATAATATATCTGTTATCTTTTACGGCAGTAATTGATGCGTTTGCAAGTATCACAGTTGTCACTGAAGATCCACCACCACCGGTTCCAGCAGATCCAGTGAAGCCAGTCGGACCCGCTACTGTAGATGCAGACCCAGTAAAACCAGTTGAACCTGCCGATCCTGTAAAGCCTGTTGAACCTGCCGATCCTGTGAAGCCTGTTGAACCAGCAGATCCTGTAAAGCCTGTTGGCCCCGCTACTGTAGATGCAGATCCAGTAAAGCCTGTAGCGCCAGCAGATCCAGTAAAGCCTGTTGAACCCTCAGATCCTGTAAAGCCTGTCGGCCCCGCTACTGTAGATGCAGATCCAGTAAAGCCTGTTGAACCTGTGAAACCAGCACCCTCAGATCCTGTAAAGCCTGTTGGCCCCGCTACTGTAGATGCAGATCCAGTAAAGCCTGTTGAACCTGCAGATCCAGTAAAGCCTGTTGGCCCCGCTACTGTAGATGCAGATCCAGTAAAGCCTGTAGCGCCAGCAGATCCTGTGAAACCAGCACCCTCAGATCCCGTAAAGCCTATTGATCCTTGCGGACCTGTAGGTCCAGCAGTAGTCGAAGCAGATCCAGTAAAGCCTGCCGATCCCGTAAAGCCAATCGGACCTTGTGTACCAGTTGCACCTGCTCTAGAAAACGATAGAATATATTCATTTCCAGAAGTCATTGAAGCCCACGGGGAATAAACATATGCAACGGTTACTTCTCTGTAACCTGTTTGAACAGTAACAGCAGTAATATTAAATATAAAATACTTTGTTAGATTGCTGGGTTCATATACAAATATTGTACCTTTAATAGTGCCACTAACATTTTGTATATCATCTAAGTATGCTAATATATCTTCATTATCTAAGGTTGTAGAATCAATATAAAAGCGAGTAACAAAGGAAACTGTATTGTTATTGGTTGTAAACTTACCCGAGCCAGGATCGGTGTTTGAGGCTGAACCGTTAAACGTATATCTAAAGGATGTACCACCTGCGCGGCCTAATGATCCTACAGATCCCGTGAAGCCTGTTGATCCTACAGATCCCGTGAAGCCAGTTGAACCGACAGATCCTGTGAAGCCTGTTGAACCAACAGATCCTGTGAAGCCCGTTGGCCCCACATCACTAATATTAATTGTGCCTTGCATAGAAGAATGATTTTGACACACATAATAAAGAGTGTTAGGAGCATCATAAGGAATAGCAAATACTACTGTTCCTGATTGTGTTCCGTTGTTGGTGACGCCGCTACTATAAATATTGCCTGAACTATATGCACCAGAAACCGTTTGAATCCAGAAAGGATGTCCGGTTGCATTAATATTGAAGATATAGGTAAATCCACGTAACAGATTTAACGTAGGATTACTAGCACCATCAATTACATATGCACCCGAACCCGAATTTACTACTGTGTATGTTCTTGCTCCGATTGATCCTGTGAAGCCAGTTGTACCCTGAGGTCCTTGAGCACCTAATGAGCCTGTAAAGCCAATAGGACCTTGAGCACCCGTAGATCCTGTAAAGCCAGTTGGGCCTTGTGCACCCAATGATCCAGTAAATCCAATTGAACCTTGAGCACCCGTAGATCCTGTAAAGCCAATAGGACCTTGAGCACCCGTAGATCCTGTAAAGCCAGCACCCGTAGATCCTGTAAAGCCGATATTACCCTGCGATCCAGTATAACCAATAGCTCCCGATGACGTAAGATTCCACGCACCAGCAGCCGAACTAAATGTCCATGACTTGCCTGATGCTGAATAAACCTGTCCATCTGTTGGACTAGAAGGAAAATCTAGATTAGCCATTGTTGAACCTTATTATGAGTTTTATTTATCATGAAGAAAGCACAGGCCACTCAACATCAAAAGGAAACCCTTCTTGATCTGGAAGGTCTCTGAGAGATTGCCTATATACAACGTAGTTTGAAGGCACTGGTTGGTTGGTTTCCAGTGATTTTGTTACAATCCAATCTGTTGTTGCTAATACCTTATTGCGCCTATCTTTAATAGCAGCTGCAGCTGCTTCTTCTGGTCGATTGGATATATCCCATCCACATGTCCACTTATCTCCATCAAAGATAGGAGCCGCAGGTATAAGTTGCTGTGTTAGTGGGTCAAACTCTCCAGGAGGCAGTTGTTCGACAATAACAATATCAAACGCCTCAAGTGTTTTTACATTAGGGCTATTTGAAAAGGAAACGTTAGGATTCTCTAACCGTAACTCGGCTATTGAGTATGGATACTTAATCAACTCTCCATCAATAACTTTTGCGTACATTATTAGTCCTTTAAACTGTAGTTGTGTTATCAAACAGTGAGGTCATTACAGTGTTTGAAGTTACAAGATTAAACTCGAAATAGCCATTGCTGCTGTAATAATAACCATTTGACGTTGAGAAGTGATTACTTGGCACAGAGTAGAAGTTATAAGAGACAGGCGGATTAGGTGGGTCATATTCTTCCTGTATTGAGAAGTTATAAGGCTCAAAAGGACCGTCCGAACCACCTCCACCTGATAGGTTACCGTATATTAAATAGTTTCCAGAGCTATACTGAGTCTTATAAAAGAATGATGGGCCATATCCACCACCCCCAGATGGGTATAAGCTATATAAACTTTGAGTATAAGAATAAACACTCATGTATTCAATGCCAGGACCTGGAGGAATAGGAGGCGGGGCTGTATTGGCTAAGAGATCAGTAAGTAGTGTATTAGATGATGTAATGGTAAATGTAGCTGTTGTACCATCCCAATTAAGCGATCCAGTATTGGCAGTAAAATCACCCGAAGATGAATAAAAAGAATAATAGGATAAATTTGGACTAGTATATAAACTGAAATAGGTAGGTGTATAGGTGCCCGCGCCGTTATACGGTCCCATTGAAAATGTTTGCACTACTTGAAATGTATTGGCTCCTAGATTAGTGACCGTAGGTGGATTAGATGAGTAATGACTCAAGGATCCACCGTCGACCGATATATACGTGAAATAATCAATTGTAGGGCCGGTCGGACCGGGACCGCCAGACATATTTGCTCTTGCCATCATTGCTGCCATTAACATAGTCATTACGCTGTGCTACCAATATAACAACCAGTAAGGCTGTTGTAGTCTGCAGAATCATAAAAAAGAACTATTAAGTTATCATAATAATTGTCAAGTGTAGGAGCGCTATTCCCTATCCACTGCACAGTAGGCCAAGTAACAGAATAGCCATTACCAGGGTCAATAATTAATAGAATAAACTGTCCTGCATTCGATACCGCACTAGGAACATTACTTAAAGTGAAAGTTATATTGCCACTCAAGTCAAATCTCACCACCGATCTAGAAAAATCTAGAGCAGAATTCCCTCCGTAATGAGTTACGGAGGGTGGCATATGATATGTGATAGATGATAGTATTTGTCTAGTCGTATTATAGCCGTAGTCATATCTATATCCATTATTAGCTGCATTAACGCTTTGTATAGTATATGGTAGAACAGAATTAGTATTGGCTATTATAGATGTCGTAGATGAATTACCCACTACAACAGTATTACCATTGTAAACAGCGCCTGGAATACCAACAGCTGCTGTTGTTTGTTGTGTACCATCAGCAAACCACACTCCGTTACCGGAAACCATTCTGATGGCGCCATTGACTTGTAGACGTTCGTTAAAGTTAGCATCTGTTCCACCAACAAAAACCCGGGTGTTACCAGCTATTCTTAAGGCTTCAGTGCCACCATTACTAAAAACCTGATCTAACGCTCCACTACCCGAAGCGGTATAAAAGTACATTCCTGCACCGTTGGCCATGACTGCACCATTAAAGGTGCTGGAAGTATAAAATTGAAGTGGGGTGCTATTCATCTGCAGGCTCTGTGCAGTGACATATACCGGTTGATTTGCTGTAAAACTTATTGTACTATTAACAGTGGAAAAACTTATACCATTGCTAAACGACGAACCATTGGAGCTATTTGGTAAAACTGAAAAGCTAACAGAATTGCCTGTGAATAATAAATCACGAGACCCTTTATTAAATGTAAAGTTATTTGACCCATTAGCACTGCCTGAATCGTTAAACTGTATTTGTGTGCTGCTGCCGCCGACTGACCCACCACCACCACCGCTCGAACCAGTGTAGCCAATTGGACCTTGAGATCCTGTCGATCCTGTAAAGCCAGCACCCGCAGATCCTGTAAAGCCAGTTGGTCCCGCTACTGTAGATGCAGATCCAGTGAAGCCTGTAGCGCCGGCAGATCCTGTATATCCAAGACTACCAGCAGATCCTGTAAAGCCAGCAGATCCTGTG
>Ga0181358_1000382_pt1 | contig 19696 bp, 26 predicted proteins | sample Fa13VDMM110SD_FD_130096 | JGI IMG/M metagenome (GOLD analysis project Ga0181358, IMG submission 130096) | Freshwater viral communities from Lake Michigan, USA - Fa13.VD.MM110.S.D | ecosystem: Environmental > Aquatic > Freshwater > Lake | place: USA: Michigan | collected 2013-09-24 | reverse complement strand
TGGACAAATTGTAGAAGTTTCGCTAGTAGATAGACCAGCAAATCCAAATGCTAAATTAATGCTTGCGAAATCAGATAATGCAAATAACTTAGTTCAAGTTGAGGAACTGGTTGAAACTATTGATGCTGAAACCGTCAAAGGAGATAATATGGAACAAGAAGTAGAACAAGATGCTAAAGCGGTTTCAGAGAAGCCGTCTAAAGAAGAACTGCTAGAAAGACTTAAAGAAGCACATAAGATGTATAAAGAAGCAGAAGCCATGTGCAAAGAAATGGGTTGTTCAGATGATGAACTAAAAGCCCAATATGGCGAAAGTGCCGAAGAAGAAACCGAAGAAGGTTCATATCCAGAAGCCGCCGAATCCGAAGTTGCAGAAGCCAAAGAAGAAAAACCTTTGGATAAAGCAGATAGCGCCGATTGCAATTGCGCAGGTTGTGAAGATTGCGCAGAAAAAGGCGGTTGTGATAAAGCAGTTTGCAAAGGTCATAAAGAAACAAAATCCGTAGCCAAGTGTTTAGAGTGCGGTTGTGACCAACCAACAGATGCTCACGGTCGCAAAGATGTTTCAACTGCAACTATGGTTTCACCTACCGATACTCCTAAGAGTATTAACACAATTGTTCCTTCAACACACATTGAAGATATTGGAACAATTATTGAAGATGAAGATTCCAGTTCCGACGAGGACTTGGATAAGTCTGCTATAAGTAATGGCACATTAAATGCTATTATTGAAAAAGCCGTAAAGAGTGCAACTGCAACTGTTGTTAGCGAGATTGGTGCTTATCAAGAAGCAATCAATAAGTTAGAGACAGAGTTAGCAACGGCTAAAACAAAAGCAGTAGGAAGTGGACCAAAGCGTTCAGCAATTAAGCAACCAGAAATCGTGCAACTTAGCGACCTGCTTGCTAAAGCCGCTGAGTATCGCCAGAAGTCAGCCGTAACCTCAGACAAAGATTTGGCTCGTGGTTACAAGGAATTGGCTCAGGATTTTGAAGCCAAAGCCTCAGCACTAACAATTAAATAAAACTCTTTACGAAAGGAACAAAATGGCTCTAAATGCCCCAAAGGCTACTGAACTATTTTCCGATGCAGGTTCTGCTAAAGAAGCAGCAACACGCATGGACGAATACTCAGCAGAATTTAACAAGTCTGTCGGTAATTCCGTAACAGACCCATCAGCAATTATGTCAATCAAGAACGGCTCAGCGACATTTGCAACAGCAAGTGGCAACGCAGTAGCACAACTTGAAAGCATGGTTTCTAACAAATCTCTTTCACCTGATGCAGTAGGCGCTCTAAACAACGCTCTAGCATCACAACGCATGGCGATGCAGGATATCCAAAAGGACATCACACTTACATCTCCACTTAGCACATCTTTTGCTGCTTTTGACCTAGAAGCACCATCTAAACTGCTAACACCTCGCCCAACTCCACTACGCAACAAACTACCCCGTAAAAAAGGCGTAGGCACATCACACCGTGTAAAGCGTATTCTTGGTTACACAGGAACTGGAACTGGCGGAATTGGCAACACATGGCCCGGCATTACAGAAAGCACAACTACCGCTTTTGGTTCAATCAACTACGAGCGTGGTCCAAAGATTTCTTACAGTGCTGACGATTTAATCCTGCCTTACAACTCATACTCACTATCAGATAGCGTGTCATTTGACGCTAACTTCTCTGGTATGGGATATCAGGATTTGCGCCAACTATCTTCAACTTCAACACTTTATGCAACAATGTTGATGGAAGAAAGAATGCTTCTTATGGCTCGTGGAACTGCATCAGGATACTCTGGCGCACTTTCAGCACCTACATTTGCACTTGCATCACCAGTAGCATCAGGACAAACCGCATTAGCCGCAAACACTTACTATGTAAATGTTACTGCTGACGCTGGTATTTCTGGTTCAGGTTTTGGTGAGTCAATTCTAGGAACAGAAGCATCAACCGCAGTTGCATCAGGAGATGTTTTAACTGTAACAGTTTCAACCGCAGTATCAGGCGCACTTGGTTACAACATTTATGTTGGAACTGCAACTGGCGCTGCTAACTTGAAGTATCAAGGAACTCTAAAAGGAACTGGCACATTCACCATTCAAGGTGCTGCTGCCACTAACCTAACTGGAAACAATGCCGCTTTCAACACCACAGGTGCTGCCGCATCTCGCGCATCAACAGATACATCTGCTTACGCAACTGGTTATGACGGAATTCTTCCAACAGTTCTTGGTGCAAATTCAGGTTACAACAATTCAATTAACGGCAACTTCTCAACATCAAACCCAGGCGTTGAATACCAAAATGTATTCTCACGCTTGTATGATGCAGTAAAGGCTGACCCAGATGAGATTTACCTAAACGGCGCAGACCGTAAGCAACTCTCAGATGCAATTAAAAATGGTTCAACTGCTAACTATCGTATTAATCTGGCACAAACAGATACAGGCGATTATGTCGGTGGCGCAACTATCGGTGGACTACACAACGAAATCACAGGTAAGTTAGTTCCGCTAACTGTTCACCCATGGTTACCACAAGGCGTAAGCCCAGTTGTGTCCTACACACTTCCAATTCCAGACACAGAAGTTTCAGATGTATGGAGCAACTTTATGGTTCAGGATTACATGGGCATTCAATGGCCTGTAACTCAGTTCGCATATGAGTTCTCAACATACTTCCGTGGAACATTCTTCTGCACTGCTCCAGCATGGAACGGCGCAGTATCAGGAATTGTTAACGCTTAGTTAATCCTTTGGAGAGTGGCACGGCATATAGCGGTTGTGCCACTCTCTATCTAAGGGAAGGGAAATAAAATGGCAAGATTAATAGCATCTGACGGCGGAGTTCGTGGCGTAGATGTAGCAACACCTAGAGGCACATATAAATATAATCCTGACCGCAAAGGGGTTATTAATGTTGAAAATGCAAATCATGCACGACAAATGAAATCAGAAGGCTTTTTTGAAGCATCTTTAATGGGACCTACTCTTAATGAAAATCTTGGTTATACTTGTATGGAATGTGGCTTTGGTAGTTGGTTTTCCAAATGTAGTCGGTGTGGAACAGAAAACTCTAAAACACTTAGAGATGGGGAATAAATGGCGGTCGGCTTAACTCACGACACTTTTACAGAAAGTGCATACATTACTATTGCAGAATTTAAAAATGCACCTACTTCTATTGATTATAACAATTTAGTTATAGGTGGAAACGGTAATGCGCAAGACGCAGAATTACAAAATGTTATTTTGCGTGCATCTTCGTTTATGAACGAGTATTTTAATGCCAATTTAAATGCAACTGAATATGTAGAAACGCAACGCACTAGATTTACAAATGATGGATTTGTGGCACTACACCCAAACAATTCACCTATTATTGCTTTATCAGATTTTAAATATGGACCAAATCCAAATAATCTAGTTACATTAGCAGATTGCGATAACGCTTGGTTTGAAGAACAACAAATAATTATCCCATTATCAAATGTAGCCACAAGTTATTCATCACAAGGACCTTTAGCATTTGGCGGATACGGAACACCACGACAACAAATTTTTTGTTTATATACTTATGTTGCTGGTTATGTAAATAATGCTATTACTACTGGAACTGCTGGCGCATCATCTATAACAGTTGCTAATGCAACAGGAATAGTTCCTAGTCAAACACTTAAAATTTCAGATGCGTCAAGTAGTGAAAATGTAACAGTTGCCAGCAATTACACATATGGTTCTACAACCGTGCCATTAACCTCTGCGCTCGTTTATAGCCACACAACAGGTTCTACCATAGGAAATATACCTAGTGCTATCAAACAGGCTTGTATCCTTATGACAACCGCCTTTTTGAAGGCTCGTGGAGATAGTTCTATGACCATGCAAATTACAACCGCCCCAGCAGGAACATCTGACGGCGCAAGTCGTTATGGAACAGATATTAAACTCGCATTGGATATTGTGGACAAATATCGCAGGATACGCTAATGGCAGGTCGTGTTGGGGTTCGGCAAACTCTCTATACATTTTTGGCAAACCCACCCATTACTGGTTTAAATGTCGTTCATACATCTTTTCCAAAGCGTATTCAATTTCAAGAAAATGCTCAGCCCGGACAATTAAGCCGTGCGCAAGCAGTTGTATTTATTCAATCAGAAAATGAAACACGCTTGGCTATTGGTGGGGCTACTAACGGTTGGAAACGCATAGATTACAATGTAATTGTTCAAATATTTCACCACTCTTTACAACGAAATGCGCAAGATGCTATGGCAGATTTTGATACACTAGTTGATGCTATTAAGACAAGATTGCGTTCTGACCATAACTTTGGTGATACCACAGGCATTTTGGTTTGGCAAGGCGCAGAACCTATAATTAATGGCACATACGGAGAACCTTCAACTACGAACGACGGTGCGACAGAAACTTTTGCCGAACTGCAGTTTGATGTTACCGAGATGATACAAGCATAGGAGAAACATGAAATACAAATACATAGGAACAGATGAGCGTGTGTTCCCTTCGCTTGGAGTTGTAGTCAATTCTGGCGATGAATTTGACGCCCCAGAAAACTTTAGTGCCGTTGATGTTGTCGCATCTAACAGTGCTAAATCATTTACCAAACCAACAACAACAGACATAAAGCAGGAGAGTGAATAATGCCAATACAAGCATCTAGTCGTTCCTTTGTGGGTATCGCTAAAGAAGCCACAAAAGGAACAGCAGTAGCACCAACAGATTTTATCCCAGTAGCCAAAGACAGTTTAAAACCTGCCGATATTGTGGACCCACTTTACGATACAGGGTTGCGTGGCTCTAATGTAATGAACTATGCGTATATTGCAGGACGCACTCGTTCAACATTTGATTTTGGTGGCGCAGTATTTGCTGACACCATTGGTTATCCAATTGCTGGTCTTATGGGTTCAGTAGCAACTACTGGCGCATCAGCACCATTTACACACACCATTTCATTAAAGAACTCATTAACATCTAGCACAGAAACTCAACCAATTTCTTACACTCTTACTGATTTTTATGCAGTAGCAGTTCGTCAATTTCCTGGTTGCCAATTCTCTGACTTCTCCTTGAAGTTTAATGCTGATGGTATGTTAGAGATGGATACCAAATCAACAGGTTGGGCAAGTGCCACAACAACTGACCCAACGCCTACATTTAGCACAGTTTTGCCAACACCAGTTTGGCGTGGAACTGTAACTATCGGTGGTAATACCGTTACCACTGCTATGGAAGGTAATATTGATATGAAGCGTGCGGTTACTCCTATTTATGGAATTAGCAACACACAAAACCCATATCAGGTATTTCTTGGCGCATTAGAAGTAACAGGAACAATTAAGTTTGTTATGGATGCAGATACACAACTTACAAACTTCCTTAGCAACGCACAACCAGCCATTGTTCTTAACTGGGCATATGGCTCTGCAGCAAGTGCAGTTCAAATTCAAGCCACAATTACTAAGGGCGCATACACAACCGCCGTTATTGACCGTGGTGATGATTTTGTAACTGTAACAATAGAACTTAATGGACAAGGTAACACTACCGATGCTGGTTCAACAGGCGGTTTTGCTCCTATCAAATGGGTTCTACAAAACGCAAAGGCTTCTGGAACTTACGCATAAGTTTCAGAACAAGAAGTGCTAGGGGGCGCAGGTCGTAGCAGTCGCCTTCCTCTGCTCCCAGCCCCCTAGCACCTTATAATGGAAGGCACAACCAAACCGATTGGAAGGAAATAAAGATGGCAAGCAAAACAATTAAATTACCTAGTGGTGCCGAAGTTGTATTACGGGACCCAAAAGAACTGCGTGTTAAAGACCGCAAAAAGATATTTCAAAATGCCTCTAAAGCCGAAGAAGGCATCATGCAAGCACTATCACTTACAGATGGATTAATTGCCGTTCTCATTGAGAGTTGGTCATTAGATTTAATTATTCCATCAGTTCGTATTAGTTCTATTGATGAACTTGAAATGGCTGATTATGATGCTTTAACAGAAGCAACTAAAGATGCACAAAAAGTATTATTCCCACAAACTGCTCAAACAGATGAAACGGAGAAAGATGCCGAAAGCCCTTTCGCAGACTCCAACGATTAAGGTGGCTACTTGAAGGTGGCGAACGGCACGAAGCGTTCACATATCCAGATGAAGAATGGTTTTATTATGTATGCGCAAGCGAATTTGGCTGGACACCTACGCAAGTAGATGAACAACCAGCAGGACTTGTAGATTGGGTAATTGCCATTTCTTCATTAATGAAAAAGGTTGAAAGTGATAACATCAAATCTGCGTCTAGTTAGAAACGCACTTGAAAAGGCTGGTAAAAGCCTTGACGATGGCGCACGCAACGCCCGTGATGAAATGATGACAACTTTAATTCAATTATCAAAAGAAGAAATACAAGGCAGACGACCTACTGGACAAAAGGCACAGGCTGGTTCTCCCCCAATGAACAGAACTGGCAATTTAAGGCGTTCTATTCGTGGAGAAAAATTTAGAACAGGTTTTGGCAAGTATGAAGCCATTGTGGGACCAACTATAATTTATGGTAGAGCGGTAGAATTAGGCGGTAATTGGTCACCACCATCTTGGAGTGGCACAACCGCAGTGAGAGGATTTCCATATATGGCACCAGCATTTAAAAAGTTTATGGTTATTGCTCCACGCATTGTTGCTAAACATCTTTCTGTGGGTGGTAAATAATGGCAGGCTTTCTTCCACCAGCAGTATTTGAAATTAAGGCTATTGCCGACCAAGCAATTGCTAAATTTAAAGATGTTAATAATGAACTTGAAAAAATGGAAGGTCAAACCGCTAAGGCTGGCGGTGGCGTTTCTGCATTAGATAAATCAAGCCGTATTGCTACTGGTGCTTTACTCGGTATGGGTGCGGCATTTGCTGGTTTTGCGGCATTAGGTATTAAAGAAGCGAATGAAAGCGAACAAGCACTTAATAAACTAGGTCAGACAATGTCTAATCTAGGCATTAACACAGAGGCAAATCGTTCACAAATTGAACAACTCACGGACAGTTATGAAAAATTAGGTTTTGGTAATGAAGAAGCGGCAAGTGGTTTTAATAAACTTCTCGTTGCTACTGGAAGCGTAACCGAAAGCCAAAATCTATTAGCACTATCAGCTGATTTTGCCCGTGTTAAGAATATGAGTCTTGAAGAAGCATCAGCAACTTTGGCAAGAGCGAGCGCAGGTAACGCTAAAGCATTTAAAGAGATGGGTATTACATTAGATAGCACTATACCTAAATCAGAAGCCGTTGCTAAAGCGATGGACGAATTGCAAGGTAAAATTGGTGGACAAGCGGTTAATGCTACAAAAACTTTTAAAGTCCAATTATTAATTTTAAAAGAAGAAGTAGGCAGTATTGCTGAAAAAATAGGCGGAGCATTATTGCCTATCTTAAAAAATATGGTTGAGTTTATTTCTAGTGCAATAGATTTCATTTCACGCAACGCAAAAGTATTTGCTATTTTAGGCGGTGCAGTTGTTCTTGTAACTGTTGCACTTGCTTCATATAACGCAACCGTTAAAGTGGTTACTGCGGTTACAAAAGCATGGAGCACTATTTCAGCAGTAGCAACTGCCGTTCAGGTTGGTTTAACTACTGGACAATGGAATTTAAATGCCGCTTTAAATGCTAACCCTATTGGTTTGGTAGTTGCTGGTGTAGTTCTATTAGTAGGCGCATTTGTAATTGCTTGGAACGCTAGTGAAACTTTCCGCAAAGCAATAGTTAAAATGTTACAAGTTGTGGTTAATGGCGTTGGTTATTTGGTTGGCGCTATTGGTTCATTACTTAGTGCGGCATCTAAAATTCCGGGCATTGGCGATAAGTTTAAAGGACCTGCCGAAGCGGTAAATAAAACTGCAAATGATATTCGCAAATTTGGTGATGGATTAGATAAATTAGCAGATAAAAAAGTATCTATTGGACTTAACTTCAAAGCACCTTCTATACCAAATATGCCTAATGCGGCTGGTGGTAAAACTGTAAAGGGTGGCGGTATTGACCCTGAAACCAAAAAGGCTAATGAAGGTTATATGAAAATTGTTAGAGATTTTCAAGACAAAATTGCTAGTGCTCGCACCAAATTTACCGAAAAAATGGCTGAAATTGATAAAGATTTTCAAGAAAAAGTAACCAAGATTGACGCTGATGGAAAAGAAAAGATTGCAAAAGCCCAAACCACATTTAACGACACAATGGGCAAACTTAATAAACAAAAGGCTGATGATTTAGCAAAACTATCCTTAGACAATACTAATAAAATTGCTGAAATAACTAAAGCAGGTAACGAAAAGTTATTATCCATAGTTAAATCTTCTATTGACCGTTTGCGTAATGCGTTTGCGCAAGGCACTTCATTTAGCGTTGGAGATATATTTAAAGGGTTAATTGAGGCTGGTAAGGCTACTGTTGAAGAGTTATTAGCCAATATGAAGGCTCGTTTGGCTGGTATGAAATCACTAGCGCAAAAGGCTTCTGCGTTGGCTGGTGCTGGATTTAGCCAAACTTTTATTGAACAAGTTGTTTCACAAGGTCCCGAAATAGGCGGACAACTAGCAGATAGTATTTTAAACGCTGGACCTGATGCGATTAAAGAATTGCAGACTATTTATGGCGATATGGAAAACACCACAAATACTGGTTTAAACGCATTAGCGCAAACCATGAACGCTGGTGGCAAGTTAGCAACATCAGAACTTAACGAAGCATACGCACAAGCCAAAATTGATATGGCTAACTTCTTAACTCAACAACAAAACGACTATGCGGTTGCTCAGGCTGATATTAGTAAAAAATTTAATGAACAAATGGCGGAAGCAGAAAAAACTAGAGATACCGCTATTGCTGATGCTCAAAAAGAAATGGCTATTGCGTTAGCAGAAGCACAAAAACAAATGGCAGAAGCGCAAGCGGCAGCCCGAAAAGAATTAAACGATAGTTTAACTGCTATTGAAAAAGATTTTAAAGAAAAATTAGGTTCAATTAATAACTCTACAAATAGCACAACGGCGGCTATTAACGCTATGGTTGCGGCTTTAAATGCGGCAAGAGCGTTAGCGGCTCAACCAATGCCTACGCCAACATATTCAACACCTGTTTATAGTGGTGGCGCTGGTGGCGCTGGTGGTTCTTCATTATCATCTAGCACAAATGTAACAGTTAATCAAACAACTAATGCTTCACCACAATCAACTGCTACTGCCGTTGTTAATGCTATTAAATTTAGTCAATCACAATCATTAAATCTTTATGGTTCACCTGCCATGAACTCCAAACCAGTAACAACAACAAAACCAACATCTAATTTCTCTTATGGTTCAGGTAATCCTTTATATGGAATGAAGGTTAAATAATGGCTCTTACCGAATTATATTCATTTCAATTTGGCACACAAGTATTTGGTGGCGCTGGTTCTGCTTATCAAATAACAAGTATTGATGGTTTAGAAAGTTTGCCAGAAATTCGTAATCAAGATGATAACCGAGGATTTGCTGACGGTATGTTTTCAGGTAGAGATTTCTTGGCTGGCAGAACCATTACAATGATTATTGAAACTTTTGGTTCTAGCGGAAATTCAGCACAAGTCAATTTCAACACGCTTCAATCGGTTCTATTACCACAAACATCAGGCACTACACCGTTATATTTCAAGATGCCAGCCATTACAGGCGACCAATTTATTAATTGCCGTGTTCGTGGTTTAAGAACCTCTATTACGCCAGATTACACATATGGCAAAATTACTTCACAATTAGAAGTTTATTGCCCAGACCCTCGCTATTACAGTAGTAACCAACAGACCGCCACAATGGCTTATACACCGCCTACGGGTCGCACATATAACCGTATTTATAATCTAGTTTATGGTGGCGGTTCAACACTTATTACTACAACCATTACAAATAACGGTTGGACAGATACTTACCCTACAATTACGCTAAATGGTCCTATCACAAACCCCATTCTTGGTAATACCACACAAAATGCCGCTTTATATTTTGTTGGCACATACTCGTCAGCCGACTTATTGGTAGTTGATTTGTATAATAGACTTATTACCTTGAACGGACAACCTGCTAGAAATTTACTTATTTCAGGAGAGTGGTTTTCTGCTCAGCCCGGAAATAATAGTTTTTATTTAACAGGCAACTCTGGTAGCACACTTATCGGAACTACTGCCGCTACGGTAGTATGGAACTCGGCTTTCATTTAGGAGAATAAATGGCAATACGCACACCACCGTCATGGTTACAAAATGGTTCTCACCCAGCCGAAAATGACCGTTTAGGCACACAAGCACTATGGGCTACAACAGGCATAATTAATTCTACTTCTTTAGCGGTTACGCAAAATTCTCCTACTGGTTTATCTGTTCTTGTTGCATCTGGTTGGGCGGCTATTGTTGGAACAACGCAATCAAACATGGGAACTTATACAACTTATAATGATGCAACAACAGTTTTATCTATTACTACCGCAAACCCAACTAACCCACGAATTGATTTAGTTTGCGCAACTGTTCGTGATGCTTACTACACAGGCGCATTTAATGATGTTATTTTACAAGTAGTTGCTGGAACTCCTGCTGGTTCACCAGTAGCACCAGCGTTACCTGCTAACTCTATTTCGTTAGCAACAGTAGCCGTAGGTGCTGGCGCAACTGCTATTACTACTGCAAATATTACAGATACAAGAGTTTTGGTAACAACAAATATTCCAGAAAGCGGAGATATAAGTTCGGTTACCGCAGGAAACGGTTTGAGCGGTGGTGGTTCAAGCGGTGCAGTTACATTAACTATCGATACCGCAATTACCGCAGATTTAACTACTGCACAAACATTTACCAACAAAACATTAACTTCGCCTTTAATAAATTTAGGTATTAATGCGCAAACTGGCACAACCTATACTACGGTTTTGGCTGATAACGGTAAGTTAATTACACAAACAAATGCATCTGCTATCGCAACAACTATTCCGTTAAATTCTAGCGTGGCATATCCAGTTGGCGCACAATTAAATATTGTTCAATATGGAGTAGGACAAATAACAGTTTCTGGTGCTGGCGGAGTAACAGTTGTATCTACTGGCGCAACTGCGGCAACCCCTAAAACAAGAGCGCAATATTCTTCTTTAACCGCTATTCAAACTTCTACCAATAACTGGTTAGTTGCTGGTGATATTGCATGAGCCGTTTAGCATTAACGCCAACAAATGTCCCTTCAAGTGCCACAGATATTTCTACACCGACACTTAGAGCAGGGGATTTGTATTACAACACTACAAGCGGTTTAATGGTTTATACTGGTAGTGCTTGGACTACGGTGGGAACGGCTAGTGGTTTAACAAATTTAGATGCTGGCGTATTTGATGGCATTTCACCTTATAATGGTGGAAACCCAACTACTACGGCAACACAAACGATAACTGGAGGCACACCATAATGGCAGTTGTAACCGCAATCCAAATACGCAGAGGAACTGCATCACAATGGACTTCTGCTAACCCAACTCTTTCATCAGGTGAATTTGGTTTTGAAACAGATACAAATAAAGTAAAAATTGGTGATGGTTCAACTGGTTGGACTTTATTATCTTATTTTGGTAGTTCTGGAACCGTAACAAGTATTACCGCTGGAACTGGTTTATCAGGTGGAACAATTACATCAACTGGCACTATTGCTATTGATACTGCAACAACAGTTGATAAAACAACTGCTCAAACACTTACAAATAAAACAATTGATTCTGCAAGTAATACATTAACTGGAGTTACCACACTTACAGGCACAGAAACACTTACAAATAAAACATTAACCGCACCAAAAATTAACCTTACCCTTAATGCTCAAACAGGAACAACTTATACTTTTGCTCTTGGAGATAACGGACAGTTAGTGACCGCATCAAATGCTTCTGCGCAAACATACTCAATTCCAACAAACGCTTCCGTAGCATTTCCAACTGGAACTCAAATAAACATTATTCAAATTGGTGTTGGTCAAGTAACAATTCAAGCGGTAACATCTGGAACAACAACTATTGCTTCAACTGGTGCTACTGCTACTACACCAAAACTGCGTGCTCAATATTCGTCAGCAACTTGTATCAAAGTAGCAACTGATGTTTGGTATGTAATTGGAGATATTTCATAATGGGTGCTTATTTCACTATTGCGTCAGGTCGTTTAACAGGTAATCAAGCCACACTTTCTTTGAGTTCTATTCCTACTACCTACAAACATTTAGAATTACGCATAAAGGCTCGTGGTCAAACAGGCGAACCTACTGGCTTCGGCAATCTTGTTTTCTATTTCAACACCTCAACAGGTGGTTCCATATACCCACGACAAAACTACGGAACATATGATACTTCTGTATATTTCGCATACCTTGACAACGCCGACAATATGACTGTGACTTTTTATTCACGAGGTGGCGTACCTGCTTATTTTTCAGGTGGGTCAGTTTTGTCTATTCTTAACTACAAAGAAACAAACAAAGGTAAAGTAGTGCGAGGCTTCGGCGGTGTTGCTGGCTCAACGGCAGCAAATAGTTTGTCAGGTGGTAGCGGTGGTTATTGGGAGTCAAGCGCAGGTTCCGCTATTAATGCGATAACAATTACTCCTGACCAATCTGGCTTTGGTGCAGGAACAACATTTTCTCTCTATGGAATAAAGGACTCATAATGGCAGCCAATGTTGAAACATTTACCAAGATAGCAAGTGTTACTGGAACAGGTTCTAGTAATACACTATCTTTTACTTCAATACCTAACACCTATACCGACCTTGTGGTGCGTGGAACAATGCAAACATCATACGCAAACGCAACCACAGGAAGATTGCGTTTTAATAATGATAGTGGAAACAATTATTCTGTCCAACGAATGTTCACTTCTGGACAATCCGTTTTTTCTGGTTCTTTAGAATATGCCGTTAATTCTGTTTACACAGGGGCTACTACTTATTCGAGCACTAATTATGTAAATTCTATGGAACTAAATGTATTTTCATACGCAGATGTCACAGATTTATACCCAACTGCAACGCAATCAACAGGAGGTCCTAAAAACGGCGAAGGTTGGGTATTTTCTTGTATTACTTATATGACACTTACCGCAATAAACAGAATTGATTTTTTAATAGATGACGGCAACTATACAACTGCTTCTGAACTCACTCTATTCGGAATATTGAGGGCTTAGATATGCCAATACTTGGAACTATTGCTTCATCACGCCAAGTCGCTTCTGCGGGGGCCATGACTTTTCTTTATACAACAACAGTAAGCGGAGGTAGCACAAGCGCAGTAAGTCTTTCTGGATTTAGTGGGTATGATGACATTATGGTTTTAGCCTCTGCTCGAACTCATAGCGGTAGTAATGCTGATATGGCTGCAACAGTAAACAACGATGTTACAGCAAATAATTATTCGGGTAAGATATTATTTGCTAGCGGTAGTGCTAATGGAGAGGCTAATTTTATTGCTGCAAATATTTATCGTTTTGGCTATGGTTGTTATCCTGATATGACCGCAAACTATTATGGAAACTCTATGATTTATCTTCATGATTACGCTAACACAACAACTAAAAAAACTATTCGCTGGCAAGCAGCCTCTCCTATTAATACATCATCAACTAATATGATTATGGGAGAAGCGATTTGTTCTTGGAATAGCACTTCTGCTATCACTTCTTTACAAATAACAATGGCACCATTTGGATTAAATCTTGCTGACGGAAGTCAGTTTTTTGTCTATGGAATAACACGATAAGGAGAAAAAATGACTACATCAACACGACCAACACGCCTAGAGGTAAACTGCACTACTGGTGAAGAAACAATTATTGAACTCACCGATGAAGAAATTGCAGACTTAAAGCAACGCCAACAAGAAAACGCCAAATTGGAAGCAGAGCGTATTGCGGCGGAACAAACAAAAGCCGAAGCCAAAGCCTCTGCTCTTCTTAAACTAGAAGCACTTGGTCTAACAGAAGAAGAAGCCGCAGTAATCGTTTCTTAATTATAATGAGGCAGGTAAATAATGGCTACCACTTATCGGTATTTAATTGCTGACCTTTTAAGTAATGAAATAATTGCCGAACTGCCATTTACGGGCGTTTCTTTTACTCGGCAATTAAATCAGGCTGGCACTTTTACTGGTCATTTACTTTTATCTGGTATTAACACTTTTGAATATAATGTTGATACTGCTACTCAACCATCTCGTAATGCGTTATATGTAGATAGAAACGGTATTTTGGTATGGGGCGGTATTATTTGGAATCGCAGTTATTCTAGTCAAGGACAAACATTACAAATTACTGCTAGAGAGTTTGAAAGTTATTTTGAAAAACGATTAATTAGCACAACTGTTGCTTATAACAATACCGACCAACTTCAAATTGTTAGAAATTTAATAAATCAGGCACAATCAACTCCGTCAGGCGATATTGGTGTAATTGTTGGTTCTGAAACATCAGGTATTCTTATTGACCGTGTTTATTATGCCTACGAATTAAAACAAATATATCAGGCTATTCAAGATTTAAGCCGTCAAGATGATGGTTTTGATGTAAATATTTCTGTGGATTATGACCCAACCACAAATGAACCGTTAAAAACTTTAGTGCTTGGATACCCACGCACGGGCAATATTGATAGTGGTGTTGGCGATATACAAACACCTGTATTTAATTTACCTGCTGGCAATATAGTTGAATATGAATATCCCGAAGATGGTTCAATTACTATTAATACTCTTTATGTAATTGGTGCTGGTTCTAATGAAGGCAAATTAACTTCTTTGGCGCAAGATACAACTTCTATTACCAATGGTTTTCCATTACTAGAAGGACAAGCCAATTATTCAGATATTACCGACCAAACTGTTTTAGACCAATTATCATTAGGGCAAGTATTAGCCTTAGCAACGCCCCCACCTATTATTAAAATAGTAGTTCCTGCCTATATTGACCCAGAGTTTGGCACATATGATATTGGTGATGATGCTAGATTAATTATTACCGACCCACGCTTTCCCGAAGGCTTTGACGAGATTTACCGTATTGTAGGATTTAATGTTGAACCTGGTGAAGATGGACCAGAGCGTGTAACCATTACTCTTACAAATACTACAAACTGAGGTAAAAATGGCATATATTAATCAACCACCTGATTTGCGAGTTATCTTTAACGATATTTACCAACGCTTATTAAAATTAGAAACTGCGGTTAGATTTACTGCGCCAAATGTTAATCTTGTAACAAACACGCCCACAAATCCCAGAGTTGGCGATATATTCTACGATACTAGTTCTAACAGTATTAAATACTGGAACGGTTCTGCTTTCATTACATTATAGTGTTAGGATTTGGTATGGAAATTTCTGCGTGGGCTGGTCTTGGTGCTGGCATAGTTGCAATACTTAGTGGTTTATTTATAGCAATTAAATTTATTATTAGAGGATTTTTATATGAACTTAGACCCAATGGCGGACAATCATTAAAAGACCAAGTAAATCGGTTAGAGAGCCGTGTTGATGAAATTTTTATATTGTTAAGCGAAAAAAAATAATGCTTGTAACGAATATTGCTAAATCACAAATAGATTATCAAGAAACTGGTAATAACGATACTATGTATGGCAAATGGTATGGGCTTAATAATCAACCGTGGTGTGCCATATTTGTATCGTGGTGTTATGACCAAGCAAGTCTAGTAAAAACAGTTGCGGCTCAAAATAAAAAAGGGTTTGCTAGTTGTGATGCTGGATTAAAATGGTTTGTTAAACAAAACAAATTAATTCCAGTAGGTGATGCAGAAGAAGGCGATATAGTATTTTTCCAATTTGATAACGATGCACAACCCGACCATGTTGGCATAGTTGTTAAAAATATGAAACGCATTAAAACATTACGAACTATTGAAGGTAATACTAGTTCGGATAATAACGGTTCACAATCTAACGGTGGCGGTGTGTATCTAAAAAAACGCTCTTATGCTACCGTTATGGCTATTGTTCGCCCTTAATAACTATCAGGAAGGAGAAAAGATGAATACAACAATGCAATCAATTCTTAAATCTTATGCTCGTGGTGTAGTTGTGGCGGTAATACCGTTAATAGCCATACATGAAACAGATTTATGGGCATACGCAGTTGCCGTAGTTGCTGGCGTAGTTGCACCTGCGCTTCGTGCGTTAGATAAAAAAGACCCTGCATTTGGTTTAGTTGCAGATACATTAGAAACAGAAGTAATTAAAGCCGCCAAAAAGTCGGCTAGTAAGAAAAAAACTAAATAGCGCTTTGCCTTAGCGGTTGAACAGGGGAAGTCAATCGCTAAGGTAGAGGCATTTATTATGAATATTATTGGAAGGTTTTATAGCAAATTCACCGTATCTATTGATGGGTGCTGGATTTGGAACGCCTCTAAACTTAAAAGCGGTTATGGGTTATTTACCAATGAACACCGCAAAACGGTAACTGCACATAGATGGATTTACGAACGCACTAAAGGTGCAATACCGCCAGATTTAATAATAGACCATATATGCCGAAACCCTAGTTGTGTTAATCCTGACCACTTACAAGCCATTACTCAATCTAATAATATAAAAAGAAGTTTGTTAGTTAAGGCTCGTAGTGCAAGAACGCATTGTAAACATGGTCATGAATTTACGCCTGAAAATACTAGGTATGTAAAAGGTCAGCGTGGTCGTAGATGTGCCACTTGTGCAAAAATAAGTAAGAACTGAAACACGGGTCGTGAATACGAGCGTATGCACTTTGTCGTGTATTCTTTGGTAAACGAGAAAGGCGGAGATATGAGTTTAGCCGATAGACTTGCAGAAAATGCTGCCAAAAGAATGAAGCCAGAAGGTTATTGTGCTTATCAGGTTATGTATGAAAATTTAACAAAAGAAAATAAAAAAGCGTTAGATGATGCTTGGGCAAAAGGTTATTCTTATAATCTTGTTTTAATGGCATTAAGAGCAGAAGGTATTAAAAGTAGTAATGAATCCATTAGAGCACACAAAAAAGGTATGTGTAAATGTCCCAAAGAGTAAAAGATATTCTTGCGGATAGACAACAAATACATGGTGATGCTGAAACTAATTTTGTGGCAATAGGTCGTATATGGGGCGCAATATTAAAAATTGAAGATATACCACCATATGTTGTAGCACTTATGTATGACGCAGGAAAAACAATCCGTTGTATATCTAATCCATTACACGAAGATAATTGGTTAGACAAAATTGGTTATACCCAACACGGCATGGAGATATCAAATGACGCTTGAAAAACGATTTGCCGATTTACCAGAAGATATTGAATCCGATGATGTGGTGGAATTACGCAAGGCGTTAATAAGAACTCAAAAACAATTAAAAGATGCCAAAAATAGAACACAAGAATTAGTAGAAGCAACCATACAAGCCGCCAAAGATGCAACATTGGCAATGGGCGCAATTAAAACAGTTGAAGCGCCAACAATGGATAAGCGTAAGAAATCTACCGAGATTGCGCTATGGCATATGACGGATTGGCAGGGTAGTAAAAAAACAACAACATATAACTCACAAATAATGCGTAAGCGTGTAAATGAATTTGTAAATAAAGCACACCGTATTACAGAAATCCAGCGTGCTGACCACCCAGTTAAAGATGTGGTTGTTTTATTTGGTGGCGATATGGTGGAAGGTTTATTTAATTACCCAGCACAATTACACGAAGTAGATGCCACTTTATTTGAACAATATGTAACAGTATCAAGATTAATTACCGACACCATTAGACAAGCACTTGCTATTTACGAAAATGTATTAGTGGTAGCGGAATGGGGTAATCACGGAAGAATTGGTAATAAAAGGGCAGATGTTCCACGCAACGATAATATTGACCGTATGTGCTATGAATTGGCACGCCAGTTATTGGCTAACGAAAAACGATTAACTTGGCAAGATTGTCCAGAAGATGTCCAGCGTGTTGAAATTGGTAATTACCGTGCGTTATTAATACATGGTGATGAAGTTGGAAGAAATGGCTTTGCTTCTCCGACAGCCATTGTTCAGCACGCTAATCGTTGGCGGTCAGGCGCATATCCATGGGAGTTTAGAGATGTATATGTGGGGCATTATCACACGCACGCATGTTGGCCTATGGCTAATGGATTAGGTTCTATTTATCAAACAGGTAGCACGGAAAGCGATAATAGATACGCCAGAGATTTATTAGCCGCCAGCGCAATACCAAGTCAGCGTTTGCATTTTATTGACCCAATTAAAGGTCGTGTTACCGCAGAATATAAAGTTTGGTTGGATTAACTTTGGTAAAAAGGGACAATGCCACAATCCAATTCATCTTCTAGCCAAGTTTCGCTAAATCCCGTTCCTTCACTCAATCGTCATCTTCTTCATCACCGTAATCGGTGGTAATTAACCGCATATCACTAACATCAATACCGTTTTCTTTTGCGTGTGCCATCGCTTCTTTATAAACCATAACTGCTCTATTTGCTAAATCATCAACTAAATCTGGATATTCTGTTTCTGTTCCAATTTGCACAGTTAATCCACCGCAACGCAATTCAATATGCGTATAACTAGGTTTTGAAATTGGAGTTGGGTTGGTCATAAGCATAAGTATAGATACGCCTCAGCGTAGGTAATCAAATAGGCTGGTATGTAATGCTTTATGCGCCTGTAATGTGTCGTTTGGATTAGGGAAATGCCGACTACCTGCCATTAGCACTACTGGTTTGGTATCTACCTACCACTTCATTATCTGCGTGTCCCTATCGGGCTTCTACGGCGTTTAAATGACCCTCTAAAACCCACTTCGGCGTGGTGTGATAGAATTCTCTTAGTAGTAAAAAAATTAAATAGTGGTTTTAGAAAATCTAGTCAAACCTTTACCCGTTAAAACGGCAGGGGATTAACGCTTCGGCACCCCAACTTAGGGACTAGAGAAGTAAATTACCCACACGGCGCTACATGACAACTAAATAGCAAAATAAAAACTCGGTGAAGGCATCAGCAATAAATCCCAAGGGACTGCACCGCTCTGGCGAGTTTGAGTTTTGCTATTGACATATGGGAGGCATAAACGGTAGGCAAATTAGTTATTTATTTGCACCGTTCAGAGTATCCAGTAACAAAGTGCAAGTCCGAAAATAGCCAGCATTATCCGTTAGTCGCTATTAATTACGCTAACAAAATATAGGCAGGTTTTTGGTATTCGGCAAGGTTAGCAATTAGCCGATATAAAACATTACACGGAGTTATGACACGCAAATAAGGGAACGCACGCAACGGGTAAGTCCTAGCAGGTGACAGAAAAAGGCACCCACAGTAGTTGCTAATCAGCGCACTCCAAATAAGGCGGAAGTCGGTATGGAGAATTACCTCTTAGGTCGGTTTGGCACACCGATAGTGGAACACAATCCACAAATTCTTAATAACTAGGGACATAAATATTCCGAAACGGCACTTGCACTAAAAGTAAGTGCCGTCTAACCGCTTAGGCAACGGTTACTGATGATGGACAGCCTATTAACCGAAAGGGACAAAAATGACAATGACAAAAAAAGACTACGAATTAATTGCTGCGGTAATTAGTTCAATTAGAGG
>Ga0181358_1000380_pt1 | contig 19730 bp, 27 predicted proteins | sample Fa13VDMM110SD_FD_130096 | JGI IMG/M metagenome (GOLD analysis project Ga0181358, IMG submission 130096) | Freshwater viral communities from Lake Michigan, USA - Fa13.VD.MM110.S.D | ecosystem: Environmental > Aquatic > Freshwater > Lake | place: USA: Michigan | collected 2013-09-24 | reverse complement strand
CTTCATAAGTTTCTTCTGTGCATCCAGCCATCTCTGTAAATGGTGCTACTACTGCAAAAATTCCAAATGCACCAATTGTTGCTGCGGTTGATATTGGTCTAACAAATACAAGATCTCCTGTGGCTAAAAAACCATCTGCTACTGGAGTAGAATCGCTTTGAGTGCCAGTATCAGATAAGCCTAGAGAGGCAGAAAATAGTAACATTAACGCTAGTGTTTTAATTTTATTCATATTAGTATATTATATGCTTATATTTTAGTTTTGTCAATTATATTTGGCTTTTTCTTGTTAGCAAATAAGGGTATAAATTAAAGATATATGACTTTAAATTAATTCTACTCTAATATAATTGCCGCAATCTTCAATAACATTGAATTTTCTTGGTTGCCAAGTCTTTTTTTCTATTGCAATTTTAGCATTTTCTCTTGATGAAGCATATAGTTTTTGTCGCGAAAAATTATTAGCTGAATTAAATAATTTTTTATAATTTTCTTCGTTAATTGCTCTGGATTCATCTGCATGATTTATATGGTATACATAATCTTTTATATTAAAAAATAAAATATGTTTAACTCCAGGCCATTCATTTTGACTTAGTTTTGTGTATTTTGGTTCAGACTTTTCTAATCTTTTGATTAAATCTTGATCTTCGTATCCCCAAATTGGAAGTAGATTCTCATTGTATCCATTTCCAAAATCTCTTTTATTTACAACTAGAAATCCTAGAGAATTTTCATAAAATTTATATGACCCTGTTATGAAATAATTATCTAAACTTTTGTCTTCCTGCAGACATAAACAGTTCATCCATTTTTCATCTATATTTACATAGTCTATGTCTAATTTTAATAGAATCTTAAAGTCTGGATTTGTATATTGATTGCCTAAATTCCAAGCCAGACATCTATTAAAATATTTTTGATTTTCTACTCTTATTATTTTCAATTTATTAAACTTTCTCATTTGATTTTTTACTACTTCATTATCTATAATTGGTTTAGTTGAGCCCCAATCGACTATTACAAAGTCTTTTATCTTGTCTATATGAGTCCAAGAAGGAAGCATTTTTTCTAAATGCTCTTCTCTGTTCATTACTGTTGTTACGCAAGAAATCATTTCTATTTACAGATTAAATTTTCTATTACGTATTTGTTGTGTAGTCTGATATTTTCTTTGACCACTTCAAAATTTTTTACCATTTTTTCATATTCATTTTCATTTATATTTACAGCTTTTGAAAGGGTTGTGGGAAATTCTGCTTCTGAAGAATATAAAAAAGATGGAAATGGATATACTAGATTTGAAAGTTTACAATTTATTGCTGGTTTTCTAAAAGAAAATATATGATTGTAATTCGAGCTTGTGCAGTTATTGAAATATCCACGAATATAACTAGGGCATAGTAAATTTAAAATAAAATCAGTTTTGTATATTTCTTCATAAAAATTGATCTCATTTAAATTAGATTTATAAATAATTTTATTATTATCTGTAATTGGATTTTCTATTTCATCTATTCCCTCTCCGAGGATTACAATTTCGTAATCTCTTTTTGTGAACATATTTTGAGATAAAAATTTACTCAACAATTGAAGATCTCTATGTCCCCACTGAAATCTTCCTAAAATTGTAAATCTAATTTTTGAATCATCTATTAAATGGTATTTAATTGGAAAAGAATACGCGATAGGATTTTCTGATAATAATATATAATTTAAACCTACTTGTTGAGAAAAAGGAGATAAACCTACGAATTTGGGATTTTTAAATAGATGATCGCTGGCGTATTTTATAAAACCCTCACTTAAAGAAGGCCTATGAAGTAAAAGTATCATATTATCTTTAAAATCTGTTACGATAGGATGATTATATCCTTGAGGTTCGCATAATGGATTTATATTTCGCCGATCTTTTGATCCATCAATAGGAGTAATTAAAAACGCTTTTTTAAAATTTAATTTTATGTCCGAGTTATATTCTTTGATGTAGTTAATATTATACTTATTACATAGATCTATTATGCCATAGTCTTTATCTGAATATATTGCATAAATATATGGATCAAAATTTAATAATTTTAATTCCCCATATAAAGAAAGAGCTGTCTCCGAATGATAAGGCGTATTAAGGATAATTAAAATTTTATCTTTCATTTATTAATATTCTTTAGATATTATAAGCTTTCTATATATAAATTTATAGATTTTAAAATTTTTGTTCTTTAATAGGAATTTATCTACTGCTTTTGCTACACCTTCTCCGTGACTAACTTCAGATTCAAAACCTTTATCTTTAAAAAAATTTTTATAATCATCAATGATAATATATCCGTGCTTACATAAGATATTAGCAGAATTATTTAAATCAATACTGCAAGTATTTTCATCGTGACCACCATCAATATAAATGATTCTATATAATAGATTGTTATTAGTAAAATTAATATAATTCTTAGCATTTAAAGCCCTTGAGTCAGATTTGATTAATTTAAAATTTAAAAATATATTTAAGTATTCAGAAGCATATACCTTTCTTAAGTTGTTTGCAACGGCACATCGTGAACAAGGTAGACCACTTTTACTAGTATTAAACTGTTGATCCTCAAAGCAGTCTACGCCTATTATTTGTTCTTCTTGTCTTAATAAAAAAGACAATGGAATAAATGACTTTCCTAAATAAACACCTATTTCTAGTAAATTACCTTTTATGTCATATTTTTTATGAATCTCATTTAATTCTTGTAAAATATATACAAATTCAAAATCATACCAGCCAGGAATATCTTCAAAATAAAAACGATATCTATCAAGTAATTTATAATCCATATATTTTACATTTACTGCCTAGCTAGGATTTGAACCTAGAACCACTTCCTTAACAGGGAAACACTCTACCATTGAGTTACTAGGCAAAAAATTAATCATTATTCTCTGCTACTTCATTTACATGCTTTTTAATTAAATTATATAATCTGACCTCTTCTTTATTCGCTTCTCTTTCTATTTTAGATAGATCATTAAATTTGTATTCTTTTAGTTGATGGTGCTTAAAGTGGTATACTGGTTTATTTGAATAAACTTCATTAGTAAATCTGATGTATCTAAATGGTAATTCTTCACCTTTGATTTTGTAAAGACTTCCTAATGTTGGTTGACTTTGCTCTTCTGGAAAAATTCCGTCAATAAAATTTAATATCTTTATCCAGTTCATATAGTTTTATTTAGACTCGTAATCTTTTAAAGATCTCATTTTTTAATTGCTCCCCATACGCCAGCAAAGTAACCAAAGTCTTGAAATAAATCTTTCTTATCTCTTACTTCTTCGTTAACTGCCTGTTTTAACTCTTGAAAATCTGTTGCAGATGGATCTGGATAATCATGACCGATCATAATCCCATTCTTCTTAAGCTTGGGATACCAAGCTAAAATATCCGCTTTGACATTCTCATAATCGTGGGCAGCATCAATAAAAATCAAATCACAACTTTCATCATCGTGAAGCTTTGAAATTTCTAAAGATGGCCCTTGTTGTACATTTACTCTATCTAAAAAATTAAATTTTTGTAAATTTCTTTTAAATTCATTCAATAAATTAGATACATCATGGTCTTTATGTTCTTCGCTACCTTTCCAAGTATCGACACAATATATTTGAACATCTTCGGGCTCTGTTGCAAAACAAAAAACAGAAGCAGATTTTCCTTTCCAGCTTCCAATTTCTACTAATTTACCTTTTAGATGAGATGCTACAGCATATAACGCATATGCTTGATAAGGCCATAGCCAACCTTCTGTTTTATCTATGGTTTGATAAAGTTCATCTAAAAATCTCTTGTCATATCTTTCTATAGATTTTACGTATTTATAAAATATCCCTAAAACTTCTTTGTTCATTTTAATAATAGCCTCATAAGATATAATATATGATTTTTAATTAAAAGTCAATATAATTACTATAATGTCTAATCAAAAATATGCCAAAGTGTTATTTACTGTTTTCTTCTTAAGAAATATTAATTAAGTGAAGATTTATACTTCGTTTTGGACAGAAGCACTTAGAGTAAAAGGTTTGTTTAAAGAAGATATAACTGTAATAAGATTTTTTATGAAAAAATTTGTAAAACAAATAAAATCTATATATGGCGAAGTGCATTTGATAACTGATTTGAAAGGTTTAGAATATTTTAATGATATAGGGTTTACTTCGATTGATTTGCATCTTGAGTCTATGCCCAAGGACCATGTTTCTTTTTGGAATTATGGTAAAATAAACTCAATTAACTATTTGGCTAAAAGAAAAGAACATTTCATCCATTTAGATTATGATTTTATAATTTTTAAAAAAATGCCTAATTATATTGAGTCTGCGGAAGTTGTGTTTCAGTCGCTTGAAAAAGCAAATAATAACCATTATGGTAAAGAGTATTTTATAGAAAACTGTAAAAATAAATATCTTGCAGAAAAAACAGACTATACAGAAAAAAATACAGCTTATAATTGTGGAATTATGGGTGGAACAAATTATTATTTTTTTGAAAAATACACAGAGTCTTCTATGAAGGCTATAAATGATTTAGAGAATAAATATTTTTGGCTTAAAGTCCAAGATTCTTGTGCTGATCAAATTGAATTAAATGCAACAAAATGTATGTTAATTGAACAATATTATGCTGCGTTGCATTGTGATGAAATGAATATAACACCAAAGTTTTTTTGGGAAACTTATGATTATAATCCAAGAGATATAATATATTTTGAGGATAAAAAAGCTATTCATTTTGGAGGGTTTTGTGGCTTTTCTAAGAAAAAAATTGTTTCTATGTTGGAAGATTCTGGATTGAGCGATTGGTTAAGACGCTACGAGCCTAAGCAATAAATCTAGGATCGTATGGATGTCTATTTTCTGGTTTATGATTAATTATAGTTTCAGTTGGTATATTTTTATATTTTTCATAATAATCCATGTCTCCATAAATAATTAATTCTTTTTCTCGACCATGATCTTGTTTTAGCTCATCAATAAAATCGATCTCTTTATGAAGACTATTCGTATTCCATAATTCAGGGTAAATCTCTTCCATATTCCACGGTTGCCATCCTTGCCAGTCGCAGGAGTATAAAAGATTTTTGTAAAAATCTAACGATCTGAATTTAATATTTTTTCTAGAAACCACATACTGAACTCCAGCTGAAAATATTCTTTCTTTAAAAGCTTTGCTTTCTCTAACAAAAACTTGATTTCTATTTATTCCCCAAAGACCATCTTGGAATGGAATAAAATATCTCATATCAAGCAAATCGCCAGTTTTTATAATATAGTCCCATGTTGATGGATATTTTCCTCTTGCATACGGCCTTTGTAATCTTTTATTGATATGATCTATGGGTTTGCCTTGTAAAAATACAGTATATTCCGCAAGATTATTATAGTTGTGTACTATATGGTACAAATATGTTTCTGAGTCTCTGCCTATGTTTTTTAATTTAATATTATTGAAATCTATATCATTTATACCTTTATTATAAATCGTATAAACAAATTTTGTATCTTTAAGCCAATCTAAATGTTCTCTAAAGCGAGTTATAACTAATTCTGTTTTCATTTTGAGGATTATGTTTAATTTTCATAGCTTATCTTGTGTTCAATATTTTGTTTTACTAAATCTAAATCTTCTATCTCGTTCTGACACTCATTAGCTATTTCAAATATTTTTTCACTTCTATAATTATCTTGCGTCCCACTATATTCAAGACTAAGGGGCATATTCGGAGATATGCATGTCATTGAATGTCTAATATATTTTGTTCCATCGTTTGATTGTCTAAAACATTCAAGATTTTCAGCTTTCCATGGTTGATAACCTTCTGGGTCTGGATTTTTAATTAATCTTTTTGTCCATCTTTCTTTTGACTGAAGTCTATAATGATTCAGTCTCAAAAGCATTTTTTCTGGTGGAGTAGTCAATTTGCTGGCTCTTGTTGTGGTTTCTGAGTCTTCAAAAAATCTTACATGAAGATGAAATTTTGTTATTATTTTTGTTAATGAAATTGTTTTAATATCATTTGCTACAATATATTTTTCTCCATTTATTTCTCTAGTAAATGGCACAATCTGCCTTTTTGTAAAAGAATTTACTATAGATTTTGGTTGTTTAATATGATTATTGCTTCCAAATAAAACCATCCGTATTCCGTAGGAATTTATATCTTTTATTTCGAATTCTTTTATTATGTCATTTATATTTAACGAAAAGGGACTCCAAACATATTCATCTAGATCGCAAATTAAAGCCCATTCTGATTCAGGTACAAGTGATTTTAAAAAATATTTATTAACATTGTATCCATGCTTTCCTATTGGTGGTTCTAAGCGAACTGAATTAAATAAAGTAATATGTTTTCTATAAGAAGAAACAACATCCATAAAATCATCATTACTTTCATCATTTATTAAATAAAAATGATCAACTCCTCGATGTAAATAGTGCAGCAACCATTCTTCCATGGAGTCTGCTTCATTTTTAAACATAGCCCCAACTGCTAGATTATATTTTTTCATATATTCTCTTGAATCATTTCTACTCTTATATAATTATCTATTTTTAAACTTTTATATAGAATATCCGCGCAAACCAAGGTAATAGGATTTAAATCTGATATTATATAAAATAAATATTTCATTAAATCAATATATTATATATATATTTCATAATAAAATCAATATAATATATTATGAAAATAGGTTTTAATTGTAGTAGTTTTGATTTACTTCACGCTGGTCATGTTACAATGTTAAGAATGGAAAAAGATTTGTGCGATTATTTGAAAGTTGCACTTCAAGTAGATCCAACAATTGATCGGCCAGGAGTTAAGAATAAGCCAGTTCAAAGTATATATGAAAGATATGTTCAATTACAAGGTTGTAAATATGTGGATGAAATATTGGTTTATAGTACAGAATTTGATTTGCTTCAATTAATAATGACTCAAAAAATAGATGTAAGATTTTTAAGTGAAGAGTATTTAAATAGAGATTTTACTGGAAAAGATTACTGTATTAAGAATGGAATTGAACTCCATTATCATAAACGTAACCATATTTATTCTTCTAGTGAATTAAGGAAAAGAACGGTAGATTTAGAAAAAATAAAAAATAATGAAAATATTTCTGAAATTCCCCAATATTCACCAGTTTTAATTAAACCAGAATAGCGCAGCGATAATTAAATACTACGTTTTTTAGGAACAAAATATACTATTGCTTCATCGCCGTATACTTGAAAAGATTTTAATTTATAATTTTTGTTTTCGAGCATATTTTTTAATTCATTAATATATTCGCTTTTCATATAGACTATAATTTTATTATTATCTTTAGAATCTATCCCATACTCGTCTGCAAACTCAGAACATATCGCTAATGATTCACTTAAATTGCTCACATAATATATTACACAATATATCGGAACGAGTAGGATTCGAACCTACGGATGGAGTTAACCATCGGAAGTTTAGTAAACTTCTGCTTTAGACCACTCAGCCATCGTTCCATTAAATTTTTTCTTTGTTTCCAGAAAAGATTATATCGCAATAATCCTTTAATTCATTAATTATATAATCTTTCATAGAATTAAAATTAATGAAGCCAATATGACTTGGCCCTTTCTCATCATCAGTTATAATTTTATATTTATTTATCTGTTGTAATATATCGCATTTATTTATAATTAATTTATTTGTTCCAGAAATTTTTATAGCTTGTTTAAGATGATTTAACCTTAACCAATTAACTATTCTTTTACGGCCAGTAGTAGAGCCAAATTCTTTTCCTAATTCAATTATTTTATTCAGATCTTCATCATTCCATAGCGATTCTGGAAATAAAGGATCTACGCCACTTTTAGTATCATAAATTTTAACTACTCCAATAATATCTTTAATTTTTTTGGGACTAAAACCTAATGAACAAGCTGAATAAGGAAGAGTTTCGCTACTTGTAACATAGGGATAATCTCCATAATTAATATCCAACCAAAAACTTTGTGCTCCTTCACAAAGTATATTTCCATAAAGTTCACCATTCCAAAGATATTTTTTATCTAAATAATTTCCAGCAAGCTTTCCTATTCTAAGCGCTTTATCTGAATAAGCTGGAGCAATACCTTGACCAGTTGTACCCAATTTTGATTTTAAAAATTTAAGATCATACTGAATATGCTTTTCAGTAATAACGTGGGCTTTGGGGCTAACTTTAATTAATGATGTATCAAATCCTTCTTTTTTAAGATAATCTATTTCATCAAAAAATTTATCAATATTGATAACACAATTTGGGCCAATGATGCTAAGTTTATTTTGAAAAACTCCACAAGGAATAATATGAGTTTTATATTTTTTATCATTGAGATAAACTGTATGACCTGCGTTGGGACCACCATTCCAACGGCAAACAATATCATAATTTTTGCTAATAGCATTACTTATTTTTCCTTTTCCTTCATCTCCCCAAGCTAATCCAAAAATAATATCTACGGAATTGATCATTAATAAAGTATTATATAATAAATATACAGAGAATACAAGTGTAAATTATTAATATGTTTAAGTATATACTTGGATTATCAGCTTTTTTACTAGCCTCTTGTGCTGCATTTTTTTCAGTTAAAGGTATAGCTCTTCTTTTTTCTGCTAGTTTTTGGAGCGTTGGAGTAATGGCTGGAAGTTTAGAAATAGCTAAATTAGTTAGTGCAAGTTATCTTTATAGATATTGGTCATCAATACATGATTTACTTAAAAAATATATGTTATCTGCAACAATATTGCTCATGTTGATAACAAGTCTTGGTATCTTCGGTTTTCTTTCTGACGCTTTTCAACGTAATTTTTCTCAATATTCTTTAAACTTAAATAAGATTCAAAGCTTGAAATCTCAACAAAATTTCTATCTCTCTCAAATAGATTTTAATAAAAACAAACTAAAAGATCTCATAGAATTACAAAAAACATATCAAACATCTTTAGATAATGCTGTTAAACAAGATGTCTCTACCACTAAAACTACTGGTGGGGGATTCTTTAGTTCAGCTAAAACTGAAAAAATAACAGATATTAAATTAGTAGAAAGTAAAAACAAAATAGTCGAAGGATCTCAAAGTAATATTAATAACTTATTCTCTCAAATATCCACAGTAACTTCTGATCTTCAAAATCTAGAGAAGCAAAGTTTAGAAAATACTCAAGAAATAATGAAGCTAGAAAGTGATAATACAAAAGGTGAAATTGGCACATTTAAATTTGTAGCAGATGCATTCGGATTAAAAATAGAAACCGCAGTTAGAATTTTTATTATATTAATTGTTATTGTTTTTGATCCACTAGCAGTATGTTTAGTTATAGCTTATAATTCAATGATTAAAAAAATAGAAAATCAAGGAGCGCCAAAGCCAGAACAAGAAATTAAAAATCTTATAGAAAAACCATTGAATACTTTTAAAATCTTATATGAAAATCTACATAAAAATTTTAAACGCGGAACAAAAATTAAACATAATCCAGATCTAGCAGATCCAAATATTGAAAATTAATATTTTTTAATTTTATAATTTTTGGTTGATGGATCTAGTTTAAGTAGATACTCTTTAGCCTTAGATAGGCCATCTTGAGATGGAGGAAATACTCCATGAAGGAAATTATCACTTTTACTAAAAATAGCGTAATATTTACTCTTTTGTTTTTTCTGCTTGTTTTTCTTTTTCATGTTCATCAACCAATCTCATTAAATGTTCTTTTAATGAATCTTTTGCTTTATCGCAGAAATCTTGTCCAGTTTGTCCACAACAATTTTTGAATTTCTTACCGCTGTTTGAGCATACTGTATTTCTTGAAATTTTAGGATAAATCCTAACGATAGGACTAAATTCAGTTCCCCTTGCGTAAGCATTGTTGCTATTAATTAATTTATCTACGTTTTCTCTATTCATTTTAATATTATAATGTATTTATTACTTTTAATCAATTATTTTCCATGAGCAAATCCTTCATACATACTGTTTGGACTATTTCTGACGGCTTGTATAGTATTATTCCATAAGCCTCCACGCATATCTTGTAGATTCCTAAATCCAAGATAACTCATAGAGCTTCTTAAACCATTCGTGAAATCATATACAATATCTTCAATAGATTTATTTTCAATAATTGGAATTAAAGTATTGTCTCCTTCTACGAATAGGTTCTTTTTGGTTCCATCGTATAGATCATAATCTTGTACGACATCTTGACTAGCCATTCCTCTATACTTAGCAAATCTTTTACCATCTATCTCTATAATATTTTCATCGTCAATAACATCAGCTAGTCCAGCAAAAATTCTACCACAAATAACAGCATCACATCCACTAGCAATTGCTTTAACTAAATCCTTTGGATATCTAATACCACCATCAGCAAGGATACTTGGTCTATGAGACGGATTAGGTTTATCTTGTTTAAATAAGTCAACTTGAGAAAGCTCCCAATTTCTTACAGCTTTCCAAGCGTAATAATTACCAGTAACACTTGGACATCCAATTCCAGTTTTAACTTGTGTTAAACACATAGAACCTGGGCCTATAAGATGCCTAAATCCATCAGCTCTTAAATTCGCTAAACGAAATACGCTTTCTTTAGTTAATGTATTACCAACAATAATATCTTGAGAAAAATTAGATATCTTATACCATCGTAAAAAATTTTCCACACTTTTAGATAAGCCATTAGCTGTATCAAGAAAATAAATATCAGTATAAATGCTAGTAGCCGAAATTCTTTCTTCTGCATCTTTAAGACCTATTGCTGTAACGCAAAAATTACTTTCATCCTTAATTGTCTTAGCTTTAGATTTTTGATCATCTATATTCATAAAACGATGAAGAACTCCAGCGCCACCTATTTTATTCATTTTAATGCAACTCTTTACAGAGGACACAGTATCCATAGGGGATAGTATAATAGGTATCTTGATATAGTTGTTTCTTGATATCTTAGTTGTTGTATCAACTTCTTTTCTAGAGGTGATGTCTGAAAAATTTGGGAGCAACGAGATATCATCGTAACTTAAGGCTTCTTTGAATTCTTGTTTTTGCATTTATTTATATTAAACTATTCTTTATAAACAATCAAGAAAATAATTGACTTAAAAATAAAAAACATTTAATATATAACTTATGGTTCAAACAATTGTATGCATAGTTATAGGAATTGGAATAGCCATAAAGTGGCATTTTTTTCAAAATGAATAATAGAATATCATTTATAGAAGCCGCGATTGAAACAGCCAGAATTTGGTCAAATAGATCAGAAGATCCATATAAAAAAGTTGGAGTATGTATTTTGAATAAGGATGGTAGGGTATTATCTGTAGGTTACAATGGGTTATTGTCCAAATTTAACATTAATGAAGACTTCTTTAGCGACAGAGATAACAGAAGGAAATACATGATCCATGCTGAAATCAACGCTTTATCTTTAGTTAAAAGAGGAGATCAACCATATTTACTAGCTTCCACTTTATTACCTTGTTCAAATTGTGCTACGAATATTGTTGCATATGGAGTTAAAAGTGTGGTATACTCAGAAGAATATGAAAAGGACTCTAATGCAAAAGAGATATTTAAATTCTATAATATAGAGTTAATTAAAATATGAAATATATAATACTATTATCATTTATAGCTAGTTTCGTATCTGCTCAATCTGGAGCCGTATACGAAACATACAAAACCAGAGGTGGTGGAACAAATCAATCTGATGGTACTATTTTTAATAAACCATTCCAAGAATATAATTATATTAAAACTGCTAGAGGAATAGAAGTATATCAAACATACAAAACTAAGAGTGTAAACGGAACTAATCAATCTAATGGAACTATGTTTTCAAAACCATTTCCAGAGTATTACATAGTTAACAATAAAATTTATAGAACATATAAGACTGATTATAAATCCACTAATCAATCTCGTGGTACAATATTTGCCCAACCATTTGAAGCAAAAAATATTGATCCAAACGTGAATACTGAAGCTTTGAAAGAAAACATAGAAACTCAAGTCCGAACCCAACGAATTCGTACTGGACAAGATTATCCAAAATATGACGGAACTGGAGATATATCTTATGGAGAATAACAAATGATTGGATTAACTGGAGTAGCTCGGTCTGGAAAAGATACCTTTTATTCTATCTTAAAAAGATATTTAGAAGAAAAAGGTATCAAATCTCAAAGACTAGCTTTTGCTGATGCACTAAAAAATGAACTACACGACTTTACTAAAGATAAATTTAAAATAGACCTACTAAATTGCAGTCCAGAAAACAAAGAAATAGTAAGACCACTTATGGTTGCTTATGGAAAATGCAGAAGAATACAAACAGAGGGAAAATACTGGACTTCCACGATTCAACCAGAAGTAAACAAATTAATTGCTAAGAACATCGTTCCAATCGTCACAGACGTAAGATATATAGAGTATAAAGATGACGAATACTCTTGGATAAAATCGCATAACGGTATTTTAATACATATTTCAAGAAAACTAGATGATGGTTCTTTAGTCCCTCCAGCGAACATAGAAGAAAAATCTAATGACAATAAACTTAAAGCTGTATCTGATATAAGTATAGCTTGGGAGACTTGCCAAGACGTTAATTTTTTATATGAATTAATGCAAAAGCAATTAAAAAATGTTTACGAAAAATACTTACAAAACAAAAAATAATATGAACAAACAAATAGACGACATTACTTTAGTCAAGAACATAAAAGAAAAGAATGACGAAGAAGCGTTAAAAGCTTTAATTCAAAAACATTCTGCTCTTTGCAATTCTTTGTATAAAAAATACTCAACTCCAATGGTTGCATCTGGAGTTCATCTTCAAGATGTAATAGATCAAAAAGATTATATGGTCTACAAGTCAGCTCTAAGCTTTGATGAAAATAAAAATTCTAAATTCTCAACTTGGTTATATAATCAAGTAAGATATCAATGCCTTAACTGCATGAATGAAAACAGTCATTATTTAACTCTTGATAGTGATAAACTAAACTATTTAATAGAAAAGAATACTCCAGTTCAAAAAGAGTATAAAAATATTAATGAATACATTATGAATATTATTGATTCTTGCTCAGATGAAAGAATACAAAAGATATTCAAAATGAGATACTTAAATGATTCTAATAAAAAAATGCCTTGGAATAAAATAGCTAAAAAATTAAAGATAAGTACTCAAACCGCTATCAATATACATAATAAAGCCATTAAACTATTAAAAACCAAAGTTGAGAGTAAAAATTCTTTTGACAAAATATAATAAAGGAGATACAATATAAAAATGAATAATACAAATCAAAACACAAATACAAACAAGAACCAAAATGAGCTAGGCGCTCTTTGGAAGAAGAAAAGTAAAGCAGGAATGTCATTCCTATCTGGTTATATAAATGACCATGATGGTCAAAGAATTGATGTTGTAGTTTTTGCTAATAGCAAAAAGACAAACGAAAAGGCTCCAGATTATAGACTATATGTATCTAAGCCTTTAGATAATCAAAACAAGACTACCGCTTCTGCGCCAGCAGCTAAAACTGCCCCAGTCAAGAAAGTTCAACCAGCTGTTGAAGAGGATGAAGATGACATCCTATGAGTTTAGCGTTTAACTTACCAATAAATTCAGTAAGTTTTGGTCAGATATCTACATTAATTCTTAGAGAGTTGTATAACTCCAAGGTTAATGTAGGTGTTTTACCTATTGGTAATGTTGATCTATCTACTCAATCGAATTTAACTCAAGAATTTGCAAATTGGCTACAGCAGTCAATTAATTCATCCTTAGAGACATTTAATCGAAAAAATAAAATATTTAAATTATGGCATCTTAATGGATCATTTGAAAGCTATTCTAACGAGCAAGTTTTACTTAGCTTTTATGAACTTGATCAACCTACAAAAATAGAGCTAAATACTGTAAAAAATAATTATAAAGTACTTTTTTCTTCAAAAGAAGCAGTAGAGGTATTTAAGAATCTTGGATGTAAAAATGTAGAATATATTCCATTAGCATTTGATAAATATAACTTCAATACAATAGAAAAGAAGTATTTTGTTGATGATAGAGTTGTATTTAATTTAGTTGGTAAGCTAGAAAAAAGAAAACATCATTTAAAGCTAATTAAGCTTTGGGCTAATAAATTTGGAAATAATAAAAAGTATTCGCTACAGTGCTGTATCTTTAATCAATTCATGAAACCAGAAGATCAAAATGATTTAGTGAATCAAGCTTTAGAAGGAAAAACTTACTTCAATATTAATTTCTTACCGTTCATGGGACAAAATAGTATTTATAATGATTTTTTAAATAGTGGTAATATTATTATTGGTATGAGTGGTGGAGAAGGATGGGGATTACCAGAGTTTCATTCTGTCGCTATGGGTAAGCATTCTATAATAATGAACGCTCATGGATACAAATCATGGGCAAATGAAGATAATAGTGTTCTTGTCGAACCAAACTCAAAAATTGAAGCTTATGATGGAATATTTTTTCATAAAGGACATCCTTATAATCAAGGTAATATTTATGATTTCAATGGAGATGACTTTATATCTGCTTGCGAGTTAGCAATTAAAAAAGTAGAAAAAGATAAAATCAATAGAGTTGGTTTAAAACTTCAAGACGAATTTAGTTCGGCTAAACTAGCAAACAATATACTAAGTCATATTCAGTAATGCCACTATATACTTATATTCATCCAGATACCGAAGAAACTATAGACGTAGTTCAATCTGTTCACGATGATCATGTTTATATAGACAAAAATGGAATAACTTGGCAAAGAGTTTTTACTGCACCAGAGGTTAATACCCAAGGTAACTTAAAGGCAGATTGTACTCCGAGAGAATTTTCGGAATTTACAAAAAATAAAAAAGGTACATTAGGTGATATGTTTGATCGTAGCGCAGACCTTTCCGAAAAAAGAAGAAAAATTTATGGCAAAGATCCAGTAAAAGAAAAATATTTTAAGAATTGGAGCAAGAAGCGCAAAGGGAAAAGACATCCATTAGATAAAAATTAATTAATTTAATGAAAATAAATTCGTTAACAATAGACTCTTCTAAATCTAGAACTGATCTTTGCGAATTAGGTATTAAGTACCCAACAGATAAATGTCCGTATAATACTGTATCATGGCATAAACACCCTTATACTGCAGTGTATAATATATTATTTTCCAATATAAGATATAATAAACTAAATATAGCCGAACTAGGAGTACTAGATAGTAATTCTATGCAGTGTTGGAGAGAGTATTTTCCAAATGCAAACTTATTTGGTTTTGATTGGGATCAAAATTGTATTGAGAAAGGAAGAAATTTAAACTTATATGATACTAAATATAATTTTATAGATGTTAGAAATCGTGAATCTTTGAATAAAGCATTATCTGAATATGGAAAATTTGATATAATATTCGAAGACACTTCGCATGTTTTTGAAGACCAAATAAATCTATGCAAAATAGCTCATAAATATTTAAACCCTGGAGGGATTTTAGTAATAGAAGATATTTTTAGAGATAAAAAAGAAGAAGATTATGTTAAAGAATTAACAGGTGTTAGTAAGTATTACTCTTTAATTACATTTATCTTAGCTGAACACGAATTAAGATTCTCAGAAGGATGGAATAATGATAAATTATTAGTCCTATATAGGAATAGGGCTTGCGGTCTTTTAAGCCGCAGGAATAATAAATTTAATCAAATTCTTGGTAATATATAATTTACTTTTTATTAATTAAATGCTGTTGGATAATATCAAAATTACGATCTAATTTAGCTTCTATTCTATCAAAGTAATCATCGAAAGATTCTTTAGTAACATAAGTAGTTGAAATTTTTAAAGCTAAATCTGAGATTTCTTGCTGGTGTTTTCTGCTCTCTGATTCCATTTCTTTTCTTAGAGTTATAAAGTCGCTAAAAGTTTTATCGTTAATCTCTTTCATTAGATTCTCTTGCTTATCAAAAAGAGAGAATACTCTAGTAAATAACCATCCTCCAAGGAAAGATAGTGCTCCTAAAATCAAATTAAATAATATTGTAATATCTAAATTCACATAGATAATTACACATTAATTAGATAAGTATTATAGCTTTAAATCGCCAAAATCATCGTCTGATATATCTGTTTTTCTTGCTCCAACTTTATAACTTGAAATTTCTGTTTCTTGGGGTGCAACTTGCACTTTACTACTATCTAAGTAACTATCGTGCCAGCCACCAATAGGATTGTCTTTTTGATTAAATATTTTCTTGTAACCAAGGCTTCTTAACCTAGAATCGCACAGCCATTTAGAATAACCATCTAATACTTCAGCATTTAATCCAAGTAAGCTACCATTACTAAATAGATATTTAGACCATTCACTTTCATTTTTAGCGGCTTGTTCATAAAAAGCGTAAATCTTATCTTCACTTTTCTTTACTATACTTGTGAAACCTTCTTTATCTTCATCTCTTAATATTTTAAGTAAATTTTGACTAACTGCAAAATGTAAGGCTTCATCTCGTTGAATGAATTTAATAATCTTAGAGTTGCCTTCCATCTTACCTCTGTATCCAAAATAAAAAGAACAAGCAAATGAAACATAAAATACAAGCCCTTCCATTACATTAATAGAAAGAATAGCGTCAAAAATCTTTTGTTTAGGATCTTTCTTTTCATCACTACCAAGAATTTTATCAAAATTATCTCTAATCAATTGAGCGCGGCTTGTTATTTCTTTATCTTCCATGATGCTATCAAAGAATTTAGTTGGGTCTGGATATACATTGTTTAAGAGATAAGAGTAAGAGTAACTATGGATACCTTCAAATTGAGCCCAAGTATTCATGCAAATCTCAAGTTCTGGATTACTTACATAATCTTTCAAGGAATGAATGCTTCTAGAAAGCATACTATCTCCAAGTGTTTGGAATCTCAAATTACTATCAAATACAAACCTTTCTGTATCAGTTAAATTTTTATAGTCACTTCTATCTTTTCCTAACGCTATTTCGTGAGGCCACCAAAAGTTTTCATTTTGCTTTTTAAATAATTCAAAGAATATTGGATACTTAAAACGATCATATCTTTGAAGGTTAAGATCTTCACCAAGAAATAATGGTTGTTTAGTTGTATCTATATTTTTAAAATTTAAAACTGTTTTCATTGCTATAGTTTACACGCTCCACTAGAACAATCTCCATCTTCTTTTTGATTTAATGATTGCTCTTTATCTCCATCGTCTGTATTATTGTAATATAAACTTATTAAGCCAAGACTATAAGCGTAAATGAGTTCTTTCATAACTTTTGCGTCTGGAAGAATATTATTTTCATAATGACTATAGTTGTAGTATACATTAGTTGATATAGCCATGTCAATGTATTTTTGAATTACTGCGTTAATTTTAAGTAATCCAGAGTTATCTTTTAAATCATATGCTAATTCATAATTCTCATCATACTTTCCAATTCCTGGAACCATAACTGGAAGTTTACCCATTTTACTAGTTTTATATGTTATAAGGCTACGAATAGGTTCGACTCCATTTGTTGAGCATTGAATTACAGAACTGCTTTCGCATGGCATACAAGAAGATAATGTGGAATGTCTTAATCCAAATTCTTTAATATCTTTTCTTAATTTATCCCAATCAAGTGATAACTTTCTTTTAACTAATTCATCTACTTTATCTTTGTAGGTATCAATAGGAAGTATACCTTTTGAATATTTAGTTCTATTAAACTTATCGCATTTGCCTTTTTCTTTAGCTAATTCGATACTACTCTTTAATAAATAATATTGAAAATGTTCCATCCACTCATCAACTACAGATAGTGATTTATCAGAGCTATATTTTAATTCATTTTTAGCCAAGAAAGCTGCAAGATTTGTAATTCCAACTCCAAGACTTCTTCTTTTTTTAGCAAAATTTTCAGCAGCAATATTAAAATAATCTTGAAGCTCAATGATTTCGTCCAGAAATCTTACGATAAGATCGCAAGTCTTCTCAAGATCTTGCCAGTTTTTAATTTCTAGCATGTTTACCGCTGAAAGAATACACATTCCAATTTCGCCGTCTTTATCGTGATAATCATTTAATGGAATTGTAGGATGAATAACTTCTGTACAAAGATTACTCATTGTAACTTTGTCTAACCATGCTCCGTGATTATTTGCATGGTCTACATTTAAAATATAAATTCTACCAGTTTCAACTCTTTCTTTAATAATAAGAGAAAATAATTTACGAGCAGATATTTTCTTTTTAAGTTTTAGTTTCTTAGATTCACATTCTTTGTATACTTTATCAAAGTCTTTTGTTCCCCATACTTCATAAAGCTCTGGAACTTCTGCATTATTAAATAGAGTAACATCTTCGTCTTTCAATACTCTATCATAAAATAGTTTACTCATACCAACTGTATAATCAAGTTTACGAACTCGATTATCATCTGTTCCTGCGTTATTTTTCAATACAACAATATCTTCAATTTCATAATGCCACCATTGAATATTGCAAGTTGCGCTACCACCTCTCAATCCATTCTGTTGCCACGCCTTTACGCTGCTTTCATAGATTTTTAAAAATGGAATTAAACCAGTATGAACAACTTCTCCATTCTTAATAGAAGATCCAATAGCTCTAATTTTACTTATATCAATTCCAATTCCACATCTATTAGCAGTAGCCATACTTACCGCAGTAGCACTAGCTGTAATACTATCTTTCGTATCATCTACTCCAATTAAGCAACAACTAGCATAATTTCTACTAGATGTTCTAACCCCTGCCATTACTGGTGTTGGCAGATTAATCTTATGTTTGCTAATAGCATCGTAAAACTTCCTAATATAGGAGAGTCTTGTATCTGCTGGATATTTTGTAAAAGCATAAGCCGCAATTAATATATAAGCAAATTGTGGAGTTTCGTGAATTTCTCCAGTGGTTCTATTCTTAATTAAATATTTATCGCAAAGCTGTTTGATTCCAGCGTAAGTAAAAATAAAATCTCTATCGTGATCAATAAATTCTCCAATCTTATTTATCTCATCTTCAGAATATTGACCTAAAATACTTGAATCGTAAACTTTATTTTTAATATTTTGATTTAAAAATTCTGATAGTCTAGGAGCATGTTTACCTTTCCAAACATCTTTTCTGAGTTGGTAATTTAATAATCTGGCTGCAACATATTGGTAATTTGGTTTTTCAATAGAAATTAAATTAGCAGCACTCTCAATCAACAGGTTGTGTATTTCTTTTGTTGTGATCCCATCTGTAATATTTATTTTAGCATTTATTTCAATATCTGTAAGACTTACTCCAGAGTATCCATCAATTGCCCAGTTTATTACTTTGTTTATTTTTTCAATGTTAAATTTTTCAGTAGCATTATTTCTTTTCTTTACATTAATCATTTCAAAAATCTTTCTGTTGGAGATGTAAGTAATGTTACAGTATTTTTACTCTTTAAAAAAGAAAAAAATCAAATCTTATTAACATTTATTATAAAACACTAATCAAGTGTACTGATTCAATATTGTATTAAGAATTATTTAACTTTTCTTTAATATCCAAAAGGGCTTTACCTCTAGATACTATATATCTGAGGTTAAGTATTATCAATCCAACTTTTCTTTTAACT
>Ga0181358_1000379_pt1 | contig 19739 bp, 16 predicted proteins | sample Fa13VDMM110SD_FD_130096 | JGI IMG/M metagenome (GOLD analysis project Ga0181358, IMG submission 130096) | Freshwater viral communities from Lake Michigan, USA - Fa13.VD.MM110.S.D | ecosystem: Environmental > Aquatic > Freshwater > Lake | place: USA: Michigan | collected 2013-09-24 | reverse complement strand
GCAACTAATTTTGAAATTCCTGTAATATAAGTTTCTGCATTATCTGGAAGAAAAGCTACTAAAGTTGGATCAGAATGAATTGCTATTGCTGTGCAAACTGCTACAACTGTGGCTATTCCAGATGAGCTAGATCTCCAATTTGGGCCAAATATTTTAGATAGCATAGTTTTCATAATATATTACACTATATTATATGTATTAAAAATTAAAATATCAATACTTTCCTCTGATTATTTAGAACCTTGTATAATACGTTTCCACTAGCAAATACTCCTCTATTTCCAAAATCTGGATCAATATCAAAATTAAAACTTAGATTAGCAGTTTTATTAGTTCCTATAGAAGAATTATAATTAATATCATTAAATCTTGCGCCACTAAAAATAAATTTACTTGGGAAAACGCCATTTCTGCAATTATTAAAATCAACAACTATATTATAATCATCATCTCTATTTAATGTGTCAAAAAATGATCCATTGAAATTTTCTTCAGTAATAAAAGACATATTCAAATCACAATTTACTGGAAAATTAATATTTCTTCCTTGAGGGAATTTATAGTTTAATGATCTTAAATTTTGTCTATCAAATGACAAAGAGTAATCTAAGCTTTGAATTGTATCGTTGTAGTATTGAATATTATTAAGGGCTCCATAATTAAAATTCATTGATACTCCATTACTATATAAACTTGAATCAAAATAGTAAGTCTGATTTGGGATTGGTACATCAACTGATCTAATAACTACTCCATCTAGAAAATAAGTAACAGTCGTTCCGTTGTATTCAATCCTAAATTTATTTGAAGGTGTATAACTAGCAATTGCCCCCAAAACATCAACACCATTTTCATAAATTCTAATAGCTCCACCTCCCCCTATAAACCAAGAATAATCTATAGAATTAGGGTCCATACTTCCTCCTGGATTTGCGTCTAAACCAAAATTTCCTCTTTTAAGTGAGGAATTCACGCTACCTTCCACGTACATATTATTATATCCTATACTAGAATATACTTGAGCGTCCTCTGCATCTGCTGTAGTTTTTGTAAAAGTATTTCCAACTTTACTTATTTTACTTTCTGTATAATTGTCGGGAATTAAACTATTAGTATAGAAAGTAACACTAGCATCTCCTGGCAAAAGAATATTTTGTCCACTATATCCAGATGGATTAATACTTTTAGGAATTATTAATTTTGTATTTTCTATATTTTGATTTCCAGATTGAACATTTAATGTGGTATAATTTACTCCGCTTCCGCTTATATAAAAATTTATATTATCAGCAATATAGGTTTGCTCAACATTTGGAACTTCTCCTACATTAACAGAAAATGAATATTTTGTCAGATAAGAATTTTGAAAATGCAAAATAGAATAATTGGGAGAATTTGGATCTATAATATCATTAATAGTAGTTGGATTTATATATTGATTTGAAAAAGGATAATTTCGAAGAAGGTCATTATCGTTATTGTTAATAACAAGATAAAAATCTTTATCATCAATAATAGAATTATCTTGGCATAATCCAGAAAACATTGGAGCATTAAATCCAGAAAAATAATTAACATTAAAATTTAATCTATTTTCATTAGTAAAACCATCTGGGATATAGCTAAAAGTAAAGTTAACTGTTGGTTGAGAAGCTAGTCCTCTAAAAATATTTTTCTTGCTAGCAAAACCTTCTAGATTAATTCTATTGTTATCTATACCATAATTAAAATTTTGAACTTTTTCTATTCTTTTTAATATTTGATAGCCGTTTAAATAATAGTCTGTGGTTGGATTTTGTTCGCCACTATATGGACCAACAAATAAACCTTGTACATTATAGATTATTCTATTTCTAGCCATTTACCTTAATCCTTATATAGGATTACACTATATTTACCATTCAGAAAGCGCGGTTCTTTTCCATTTTGAACCATCGTAAGAATAAAAATAATTTGAATCTGTCGCTATTTGACCACTAGTTCCAGGACTATTTGCATTTGTTGGCAGAGAACCAAACAATACAACTTTTGAACCATTTACTGTCGGTGTAGAAGTAAAGGTTTTAATTCCAGCTATATTTTGATCTCCAGTTGTAAAAACTACAGAATCTCCCAATACAACTTTTGAACCATTTACTGTCGGTGTAGAAGTAAAGGTTTTAATTCCAGCTATATTTTGATCTCCAGTTGTAAAAACTACAGAATCTCCATTTGTTAAAATATTTTCATTATTTACTTTTGGTCTAATAGAAAAATTAATTTGACCAAATACTCCTGTTTGAGCAAAATAAACTCCACTTGCAAAATCTAATGTTAACGTATTAGTTCCAGAAGAATTATGAGCTCTATTTTGACCATCGCCAAGTACTGCTGCTCCAGAATGCGTAATATTAGTATTACGACCGCCAACTATATAACCATAAGGCGCTTCTACACGATTGTTACATCCTCCACCAACAAACCCATAAAATGAAGTTACCCAATTATTAGATCCTCCACCAACAAAGGAACAATTAGCTATTGGTTTGTTAAGAGAAGAGGCTAATATACGGTTCTGATATCCACCGACTATAACAGAATGTTTTTCTGTGCAATTTCTATGAAATTCTCCCCCACCAATAAAATTATAATTTCCAGATATTTGATTATTACTACCACCTCCAACACTACTATAACATCCGTCTATAATACTGGTAGCTCCTTGAGCTATTGAATTGCAACTGTTTGCGCATATCTTACTAGAATATCCACCAAGTATTATTGAATTACAACCTGATTCAATTGTACTAAAGAATGATCCTATAATGCTTGAGCAGTGCGATGAGCTACATATTACATTTCCTACGCCTCCAATTATATTAGAATTAGCAATAGTTCTTGAATATTGAGTTATACCATTCCTACAGTCATAGTATGGAAAATCTTGTGCGATGATGCAATTAGAATCTCCTCCTAAAATTATACTTTCAGAAACTTGATCTAAAATTTTTGAATTTTTAGAAGATAAAATAGAATTATTTTCGCTATTTTTCCATATAGCAATAGCATTTGAATTTTTTACTATCCAGCTTCCAACTGTCGTTCCAGAAATGCAGTTTCCTTGTCCACCTATAATTGATGATTTTTGAGATGTTACCAATTTATTGGAACATCCAACAAATAAACCTCCTGCGCTATTAAAGGATTGGACTACACTATTATACCCATTTGCCCATCCTGTTCCGCCTAAGACACTATTAAATCTTTGTAAATTTACATTAGCTTCTAACGTAGATAATTGACATCCACCAGCGACAATATTAGCGTCATTACCCCTAATAGGTCCAGTTGTAACTTGACCTGTTGTAGAAATAAAGAAGTATGATCCGTTTATTATATGTTGCTGTCCTCCTATAACATTTGAATTGAAGGAATATAATATACATGAATCTAGGCTATTTTGTAGAGAAGACCGACATCCACCAGAAATATAACCAAAACTAGCAGAATCAATTCTAGAAGCGTAAGAATTTATTATACAAGACGTTGTTGAATTATAGATACTATCCAATTGTTGAGTAGTAGAGCCATCTGGATGAAGGTAATTTCCAGAAATATAAGAATTACATGAGTTTATAATCGTGTGCGGGTTTCCATAAATATAAGAATTATTTGATCCGATTAGAACATTATCAGTAAATTGCGGGGAAGAATTATTTCTTAAGATTCTATTGTTCGAACCAGAATTATATAGCGACAAATTTTGAGTATTAAATATTAAATCTCCATTGTCATTAATTAATAATGGAGATTGCTCTGGGGATAAGTTAGCATAACTATTGGATGCCCTATCGTAAGTTATTGCTGATAAGATTTTATCTGCCATAAATTAAAAACTTCCTATAATTGTCTTTTTCCAAAGACCATCTCCAACTCCGTTTCCACTTGTGCAAATGTAAAGAGAATTGGAGTCCCAACAAACTTGACCACTAATTCCTGGCGCAATTGATCCTGTTGGTATCCCGAACGGTTGAATAACGAATAAATTTTGAAATGTTTTAGGGCCCGTAATGACATTACTTCCTGTAATCCCAACATAACGCAGGTCTAATTGACCAGAATTAGTAAGCTGTTCCGTAAATATCTGTAAACCATTAAATGTACGCATCTAATGATTTACACTATAATTTCTTAATTACCAATTAGATAACGCAGTTCTTACCCATGTATTAGGTCTTTTACAAAAATAAAAATAATCATCAGAAATAGCGAAAGCCCCGCTTACTCCAGCAGAATTTGAAGAAGTTGGAATTGTTGTGGTTTGAGTACTAGTGCCACCACCTACTGTAATTGTAGCTTGAGCTCCAACCGTATTAACAGAAATTCCAGCTCCTGCAAAATTTAATGATGCCGCGTTACCTTGTGACGATCCATTACCAAATATTGCTATTGGTGAAGGACTAGCTTCGCCAAACAATAAGACTCCTGAATTATTAATAGTAGGTCTAGTGAAGAAATTTTTGACTCCAGAAATAGTTTGATCCCCAGTATTGTATACTAAATTGGGTGCAAAGATTTCAGTCGCAAAGGTTTTAACCCCACCGATAGTTTGATTCCCAGTGTTGTATATTAAATTGGGAGCGAAGATTCCTGTGGTAAAAGTCTTAACTCCAGAAATAGTTTGGTTTCCCGTTGTGTAAACACCATTTTGTACTGAAGGGCTAGCAACATTAATTGTCGCTGTAGTACCAGCTATGCTAACAGAGATTGGAGCTCCTGCAAAATTCAATGATGATACCTTGCCTTGTTGCGATCCGTTCATAGATATTGGTATTGTGACGGCTTCTCCACTGAGAAGAACTCCAGTACCATTTACGGTTGGTCTAGATATAAAAGCTTTAATCCCGCTGATATTTTGGTTTCCAGTAGTATAAACTATTGTATTTGGTAAAGTTAAATTTGCAGCTTCGCCACTTAAAAGAACTCCAGTACCATTTACGGTTGGGCGATTAGTGAATTGTCCACTAGATTTTGTAACATAATTACCCGTAAGTGTTCCACTTAAGGAGTTGATCCTATTTTCAAGATTTCCTGTTGTTGCATAAAAAGATAAATTTCCAGTAATTAATGGATTACCACCAAACATTGGAGCAGCAATAAAAGTTTTAGTTCCATTTATGTTTTGGTTACTCGATAAATCAACTACATTGTTTGAAATAGCGACTGCAATTCCGCTGACTCGTGGAGTTGTTGTAAAATTTTTAGTACCAATTATGGTTTGATTATCTCCCGTTGCCATTGCGACTTTTGTCCAATAATCGCCATTATGTCTATAAAGATAATTTTTATCATATGAAATTTGACCGCTAATTCCAAATGATGTATGATTTAATGGTACATCATTATCATTTTGAAAAATTATTTTATTTTTAATATAAGTGCCACTTACAAAATCTAGAGTTAAAGCGTCTTTGCTAGCAGATGGTTTATATCTATCAGTTTTATCTCCTATAATACTAGATCCATCATGTATTGCAGATGTATTACATCCATCTAATATTGTTGCGGATGAAACATTTCTAATAGTATTTTGACTTCCTGCTAATATAGCATTAAAGTCTCCTTGTATAAAATTAAGTCCCCCTCCTAAAATTGAATTTAAACATCCAGAAATCGTATTATTAATTCCGCCAACTATAATATTTAACGCATCCTGATCTCGGCCATAAATAGTATTACTTATGATTGAATTTTGATATCCACCAATTAAAGCAGAAAAACTTGCTCCAGATATTGTATTTCTATAACCACCTCCCATAAATTGAAAATTGCCACCAAGAATGCTATTCCAAAAGCCTCCAGCTAGAGTATTATTTGATCCACCTCCTCCAGATATTAAATTTCTACAACCTCCAGCTATAGAGCTATTATTAGATTCGCTGACGCTATTACGAGTTCCACCAGCTATAACTGATGTTTTTGAATTATATAAATTATTACAAAGTCCTCCTCCAATAAAATTATATTGACCACTTAATTCTGAAGGATATGGAGCCGCGCCTCCTACTGGAGGATTTCTGGTGCATCTGTCAGAGAACATGCCATTGCATACTCCTCCTCCAATTACTGAGTATATATTATTTAAATAATTATTTTTTCCACCTGCAATTACATTATAGCCTGGAGCATTTATTACTCGTTGGGGACGCATTAAATCGTCATCATCATACTGAAAATAAAGAGGCGCATAAGCAGTAAATTCTTCTACTCCAGGTAAAGTTTGAGCGGCTAATTCCCATGAAGGAAAATTGTTCGATCCACATATAACATTTCCATGTCCACCAATAATTGCTGATTTGGGACTAAATATCTTATTGGCTGATCCTGCGCCAATAAAACTTTTTGATCCAAAGCTGTTATGTGTTTCGTAATTGGTTCCAACTACTTGATTATTTATAAGTTGAGCATATCTTACATAAACAGCTCTTGTTTCTCCGCTTATCAAGTTTTCTTGACCAGCTCCAATAAATGATGCTTGACCATTTACTATAGAGTTATTAACTCCTGCAGTTATTGCAGCAGAAGTTCCATACTGCGGTGTACTAGGAGAATCTCCATTAGGTTTAGATCCATTCGCTTCAAAATGAAGTTGTGGACCATATTCATATCTATTATCAGAAAAATTCCTATCTAATACATAAGAATTAATTTGAACATTATTACATTTTCCTCCTAGTACCACTGTTCCAGTTGTATCAGTAGCAAAAACTAACCCAAGAACTGGTTTAAGAATTCCATTAGCGTCAATTTCGTATGTTTGGACTGATTTTAAGCTCATTATAGAATGTCCTGTAGCATTATTCTTTTCCAAGTATACAATGAATTAAGTTGATCTACTTGTGTGCATACGTAAATATGAGGAGATGAAAATATCATTTGTCCAGTTACTCCGACTGGACTAGAGACAGGACTTGAAGAGCTTGGTATGCTAGCTGAATTATTTTTAGATAAAACTAAACCATCATTAAAAGTCTTTAAATTTTGTATATTTTGGTTTCCAGTAATTCCAATATACCTAAGATCTAATTGACCAGAATTGGTCAGCGGTTGTGTAAAAATTTGTAATCCATTAAATGTGCGCATCTAGTGATTTACACCAAAATTACTAAAAATTACCAAGTTGATAATGCTGTTCTAATCCATTTATTGTTTTCTGTACAATAGTAAAGATAATTTTTATCAAAAGAAAATGCACCACTTACGCCAGTAGAATTTGAAGAAGTTGGAACAGCTGTGGTTTGAGTGCTACTACCAACTGCTATAATTGTGGCTTGAGCGCCAACCGTACTAACAGAAATTCCAGCTCCTGCAAAATTTAATGATGACGCGTTACCCTGTGACGATCCATTACTAAGTATTGCTATTGGTGAAGGACTAGCTTCGCCAAGCAATAAGACTCCTGTGTTATTTACTGTTGGACGAGAGACGAAATTTTTGGCTCCAGATACATTTTGATTTCCAGTTATTCTTACTGTCGTACTAAGATCGATCTGAACAGCTTCTCCACTAAGAAGAACTTGTGTTCCATTTACTTTTGGTCGATTAGAAAAATAAACTCCACCAGAGAAATCTATTGTTAAAGTATTTGATCCAGATGATAATTTATTACGATTTTGAGAATCGGCTAGAATCATTGCTCCTTCGTGATTAATTGAAGCGTATGAACCCAATATGATTGCATTATTACCATTAGAAGTAATTGAGTTATAAGATCCTCCAGCTATAAAACTATCTGCTCCAGAAGTTGTATTGTACCTTCCATTGATTATAGACGCATTTTGATATATATATCCTAATGGACTAGCAATATTATGACTTCCGCCAACAATAAATGCACCATTTGATCCAGTGTTCTCAGATCCACCTAATATAACATTTGAACCACCAACCGTTGCATTATTCCATCCATAAATTAAATTTAATTGACTATTTGAACCAAATGCACCAAGACAATTATCTGTTTTATTACAAATTCCACCCAAAACAACAGAATAATCTGTAGAAATTTTATTCTGATATCCGCCTAGTATTTGAGAATACGAACCACGTCCAGTAATTTCATTACTTCGTCCACCTAAAATAGTAGATGCAAGAATTGGTCCAGCAGACCCCTCATTAATTGTGTCAATAATTGAATTATCCCATCCACCTACGATAGTATTATAAAAAGCTTCGTTATTAGTTGATCCACATATATTATTAGATCTTCCACCAACAATTAATGACCATCCATTTTTATTTTTTAAAATATTACCATATCCACCACCAATAAAATTAAAATCTTGATTTAATCCGCCATTTTGACCGCTTATCATATTAAGCATTCCACCTGCCACAGTTGAACTACTTGATTTTATTATGCAATTAAGAAAGCCTCCAGCTATTACCGCTGTACAACTTGATTCAAGTATTGCATTTTGCTGTCCACCGCCAATACTAGAGTCGTTTGTGTTTCCACTTACAATATTAAAACCTCCACCAGCTATAGTACTTGAATTTGCAGAAATTTTATTAAAATAACCTTGAACAACACTAGAATAACCTCCACTTACACAGTGTCCATAACCACCTAAAATTGATCCACCTGGCGCGAGGAAACCGAAAGCTGGGCCAACAGTTGAAGCAGATCCAAAATTTACACTTCCAGAATTTCCAATTAAAAAACTAGCTGTTGAAGCTGCAACTTCTGCTTTCGTTCCATTAGAATTTTTTTGTATAAGATATAATGTATCTAAATCTGCCATAATTATGCTTTGCTCCAATTAGTTAAAATTGGTATAGCATACCAATTACCTTGTATTCCATTTCCACTAGAACATATATAAAAATATTGATTATCCCAAGCGATTTGTCCGCTATATCCTGGACTAGTTACTGCTAATGGAGGGGTGCTAGAACCAATTCTAACTCCTGCGTTAAGATTTACTTCTGAAACATTTCCAGTAATTCTGGAATATCTTAAATCTAATTGTCCAGAATTAGTTAACTGTTCCGTAAAAATTTGTAATCCATTAAATGTGCGCATCTAATGATTTACACTTAACCAGTAATAATTATAAAGTTAAACTCAAATTTAAGTTTTTTACCTTGCTATGCTCAAGACTTACTATGATATAAAAGACTTGCTATATAGCTACTAACTTGATGCTCTGCTGCTATTTCTTGAATATTATTTACTTGCTCTAAATTTTGATCGATAGGTTTTTCAATATAATCTTGAAGTTTGCTGCTCCAATTGGTTGGATTTTCATTAGCTATAATAATCTCAGAAATTTTTTCTGCATCTTCTTTTTGTTGGTTGCTTAATTTCTTAACATTTAATTTTTTTCTAAAAGCAGATTTAATCTCTTCTTCTAGATTTTGTGCAGCTAATATATTTTCTTTAATTTTAGATACTGAAAAGTTAGCGTTTGTTCCTACTGGTTTAACATTTTTTGTTGATTGAGGAGTTCCAGTTGAACCAGATGGTCTACCACTTTGAGCACCACCGCCACCAATAATTGGTTGATATAGACCTTTATCTTTGAAAGATTTGAGTTTTTGTTGAGATTCAATTGATTCTTCTGAAGTTGGAAGTCTTCCAGTTTGAATAGCTTGGACTCCTTCTTCTGGAGTAAGAATTCCAAGTTCAATAAGACGATTGTATATTCTGGAATATTGAACATCATCTTTCAAGCTAATATCTTCAAATGATGGTTGAGGAAAGTTTTTAAATCCTAAATCTTTACTGATTCTTCTAATTTCTGGTACTAAAAATTCATTAATAAAAACTTCTCTACCTTGTTTTAATCTTTCAATGAAAACTTGAACTTTAATACTTTGATTTGCGAATTTTTCGCTACCAATAAGAATATTATTTAAACCAATTTGAATATCTCTATCTACGACTTCATATTTTTCTGGACCAATTAGATTTCCAATATCAGGTATAACAAATTGTGCTTTTGTTGTATAATCTGCAATCAGAACACGGCCAACGCTTTGATTTGCGAATAAACTTTGCATTGCTTCAAGATTCCTTTGATTTACTCCACCTTTTTCTGGCTCTGCTCCCATTGTTACAAGTAAAATTGCTTGTTGAGTTGTTCTTGTGACTGCCATATCCATTTTTTTCATTTCTAATTTCCAATTAATATCATCAAGAACTGGAAAGCCCATCGGAATAGAAAGTGGCTCATAATCTTGTTTCTTATAAAATACTGCTGCTAATTTTGTAGCGTCAAGAGGAACTAAAATATATCTATTATTTTTATTTTTAATTTGTTTTTTAGTTGCTTCTGGTAAAGAGTCAAATACTTCTATGTCTTCGTCTGTTTTAGGGTCTCTTAATCTTTGTAATTCATAATCGCTCAAGAGTTTGTAGTAAATATTAAAATTATAATTTACTGATCCGCCAACATAAATATCTGCAGGATTTAATATAGTATATCTAGCTGGAATTTTAATATTTTTTGCTGCTTTGATTCTTGAACCGAAGACCTGTACTATCTTTAAAGTATCTTCTAGCGATAATTCTGTATCAAATCTATAAGTGAATACGTTTCCGCTTCTATAGTATTCTCTAAAAAATTGATCTTGGAAACTTGCTAAATTAATCTTCTTAAAATACGCTGTAAAAAATTCTCTTGATTTTTGACTGCCACCAGTTAAATAAATTGGGCTAGCTGAAAATTCAGTCATTAAGTCAATTGTATTTCTAAAAATACCAACATTATAATATGCCTTTTGACATAAAACAATTGCATCTCTAACGTCTAAAGTAGATAGGTTTTGAATATTTGGACTAAATCTAAATGGAATAAGTCCTTGGTCAATATTAATAAACCTATTAGTTCTTTCTATATCTGCTGCTATATTTCTTCTAATAGCAGTCGAAGCTCTTGCTTCTGAAAAAGTCCCATTCTTTTGTGAAGACCCTTCTACCATTAAGGGCATTATTTCTGAGGCATTTGAAACTTCCATTTTTTTAGATTTTTTACTCATTTTTAATTTATATTTAAAATATTTACACTTATTTAATCATTATAGGCGAAAAAGAGTTGGATATCTGTTCTTTTTGCTGCATCATTAAGTCATTATATGACTTCAAACCCCAATTGGCTAACATAAATGCAGAATAATTATCTTTTCTAGCTTTATTAGCAGAGGCACTTCTTTTTAAATGTTGAGGTAAATCAAAGGATTGAGTACCCCTACTAGTAGCAGAATGCTCAATTAATACGCATTGTTTCTTAGTTTGATAAATAAAATCGTCTTGATTTTCTATAAAGTCAAGCATTTCCCAATCTTTTTTATCTTCTGTTTTTAGTAGTTCCATTGGTAGTCTTAATGAAAATTGAGAATTAAAGAAATCATCTGAAGCTGAAGTTTTGCTTGCAAACCAAACTTTTTTATAATCTATGCATGCTTGAAGATATTCATTAGCTCTTCTTATAAAGTTGCTGGTAAATACTTGGTTAAAGCATATTCTTTTATTTTCTAAATTATATTGATTTTTAGCTCTTCTTAACATTTGATTATAATCTTCACCTTCTAGGTCTGAATCGAAATCAAAAGAATTTATTTCAAGTTTATTATTTTTAAATAACTCTGATTGATTCGCTGAAGCCAAGAACACATCTGCTCCTGCATTATCCATAACAATTAAATGAATATCAAAATTAGTTAATAAATAATAAAAATAATTAACATGATTCTTTAAATTTCCTAATCCAGCGTATGTATGAACTAAAGTGCCTTGTCTAGTGATTTCGTCTATTTCTAAAACTGCCATAGCGAAATAATCCGCATTTGGACTATCACTCATATTAGGATCAATTCCAAGAATATATTTTTTATTTGGTTGACCTTTCATTAAAGTATGAGGGCTTTCTCCATTTTTAATTGTGCAATCTTCCATTTTTTTAGCATTAAAATAACTATCACTACCATCTGTGAATCTAGCGCAATATTCTCTCAAGAAACTGCTATGGCTTGATCCACCAGCTTGAGCTTCTTCAATGATTGTTTTATCGATCATTTCTTCTGGTAAGGCTTCGTAACTTAATTGACTTACAAAGTATTTTGCTTCACTTTTCTCTTTTTCCAAGATTTTCTCAGACCATTCATTATAAGTTTTATAAAGATTTTCAAAAGTATAGCTAGCTGAAGATAAAGCTATCATTTTACTTGTATTCTCGAATACCATTCTTTCTTCTGGCTTCATAAGTCCATCTGCAATAAGTTTATCTTCGTATTCTCTTATTTCCATTCGTTCTTTCATATTTTGTGGAGCGACTAAGAATGGCATCAATACATTTTTAATAATTTCTTCTGGAAGAAGTAGAAACTCGTCAAGCACTAGAACATTAGCGCGAAATCCTCGAATTTTTTCACCATTCAATGGAATCGCTACAATACTTCCTCCATTAATCTGCCATTCAAACTGATCGTTTCTTTTAGCTTTGGCTCCAAAGCATTGACCTAATAACTCTGCTCCTGGACTATCTACTATTTTTTCTAAATTATTAAATATAAATCTTGCAGTTCTAAAAGTTGGTCCAGCTATAAGTATTTTAGTATTTGGTTCGAATACGCATTGAAGAAAACAAAATACAGCTGCCATAAAAGATTTTCCACAGCCACGACCAAATACGCACATATTAAAATTTCTATTCATTAAAGCTTTAAGATGAATCTCTTGGTATGCAGCTAATTTAACTCCACTAATTAATTCAGTTGTAAATCCAATATTAGCTCTAAGAAATTTAGCAAGAGATATTTTAGCTTCTTTGTCATTAAGATAACCCCTTAATTCTGCTAACTCAGCGTTAACATCTTTAACTTCTCTTATATATTTATCTGGACAATATATCATAAAAGTTTCATATCATAAGCTAATTGCAAATCTACTTTGTTGTAAAAACATTTACTTGCAAATATGGATTCGATTGCTCTTTTCATTTCATTTCTACCATCAACAAATAAAAATTGTAGATTACTATACTCTTGAATTAAAGATCTAACATTATGAAATATATACTCTGGCGTAGCTTTTATTTTTTTACTAATATGAGGTAGATATTGAAAGCTTAAAGCGCTGGCAAGTTTCTCTTCAACGATAACTATTAAATATGAATTATTCTTTTGAGCTTTTTCAATTTCATTTTTAAACCTATCAAAATTCTTAACACTCAACGTGCTTATAAAGTCGCTTAGACTTTTTCTTTCTATATAACAATTACAATTTTCATTACTACAAGAATAATCTCCAAATGAAAGCGTCCTAATTTCAAAAGGAATATCGAACTTCAACCAGCTCTGTTCTCTTGTATCTACGTATATGGTATCTTTAGTTGTTAATTTATTTTGAAATTGAGAGGTGATATTATTTGGGTGAATAAACTTATTTTCTAATCCTATGCTAGAACATACATCATAATAATCATTAAATATTTTATTGTAAAAAATAATAGAAGGACTCATTATAGTTCTCAACTCTATTTGTGTTGGAGAATATATCAAGTTCTTGTCTTTTTTTCTTTTAATTAAAAGATTCCTGCAATATTCTTGAGCTTTATCTAAGGATTGTTCTTTCAACCACTTTTTCATATTATTCTTATCGTTAAAGTCGCTGTTTAGATATTGATCTTTTGTTTTGAAATTAATTGTTTCTCCTGTAAGAAGATCTTTCTTAGGATAATATGTATGATAGTATTTTTCTTTATTTAAACCATAACCTCTAAGCGCGAAATGAAGACTTTTTTCGTCTTTGAACTCTTTACCATCAACTTTACATATTACGCTCATCCATTTAAAATCTCATCCTTTGAGATCCCCAAAATTTTACATTTTATTTCATCCATTGTTGAGAGTCTATCTATTTCTTTTTCGATTGTATTTTTTCTCATCTCTGCCATTTTCAATAATTTTGCCCTACTCTCTTCTTCTTTCCACATTTGTACAAGATTTATAATAGAAGCAGTTTCTTTAACTTGTTTACTTAATTTGTCGCTTCTTTTTACTTTAAGATCATTATTTAATTTTTGCTGACGATTGACGCAATCATTATATTCTTTGCGAGCCGTGCTGCTTGCTTCTACAAGAGCCATTGGGATTTTACCATCTTCTTGCATAGACAATTCTATTTGATGTTGTAAAACATTAATTGTTTGTTGAATATTAGAGGATATGACGACCTCTGTGCAGAGGACAATATATTGATCTACTTCTTCTTGAGAAAGATCTCCTTTATCGTAAGTATATCTTACGAAACTACTTTCGAATAATTCTCTATCTGGTTCATTATCATAAATATTCATTTGATGAGTAAATCTATGAGTATTCATATAACCAATTAATGAATTAATTTCTTTTTTATGTTTATGGGTAAGCTTGTTCTTATCAATTCCATCTAAAACATATTTATTAATTTTAGCTATAGTTCTTTCTTCACTACGAGGAGGTTTGTATCCTTCTGTAGAGGCATTTTCATTTTCGGTATTATTAAATTTAATATTACTTGGTATGTTTTTCATATGCTCAAGAACGCTTCTTGTTTCTTGGCACAAATTAGTTAATGATTCATTTTTAAATAAAATTTTTGCCATCTCTAATCCAGTCATAGTGTGGCAATTGTTACTAATATATTCTTTTTGGTCTATTGTTAATTCTATTAAACCTTTTGCTTCGTATTCGTGGCTTTTCTTTGGTTTAATTTGTCTTGAAGCTAAAAATTGTTTAACAGCTTTTCCTTCTTTACTTCGTCCGTCTAAATCGTCTCTATCAAAAGCTAATTTAACTAATTCTGCTAAAGATGGAGGATTATTTGGTCTATCGTTCCATTCTTTTAAGAGTTTTAATTGTTGCTCTTCTGTTAGTATTAGTATATCGTCTGACATATTAACGTATATCTATTTCGCCACTATAAATATATTTCTTAACTTTTTGTATAATTGATTTTTTTAGATTTTTAATTTGCTTGTATCCAGCAGATCTATTTTTTTCCGTAGTTCTATAACCCATTATTTTTGCAGCCTCTTCTTCTGTTTTATGCTGAACATAAACCAATTCATAAAACTTCCATTCAGAAAGCTTGAGTATTTTAGACATTTTGTTGTGAATATTTTCTGCGCTTTTTTCAATATTAATATTATCATGAACCATATTGTGAACTTCTTGGGTGTGATTTTCTAAAGCTACTGGAAGTTTTATATCATAAGCTGATTTTTTTCTTTTTTCCCACTTTTTATAAATAGAGCATGAACCGCATTGTTTGCCGTATATTTTGCATAAATCTTCACCTTCTGCTGCTGAACATTTCAAGCAAGGTCTCGAATAATTTCCATAATTATTACGAATTAAATTTTTAATTTGATTACTTATAATTCTGTTAACCCAAGGAGCAAGAGGCTGCTTTTGATCATAAAGAGCCCATTTATTATTTATATGTATTCTTAAAATTTGAGAAACATCATTAAAATCCATCCAAGCAAGAGCAGTTAGATTCCATTTATTTTTCCTCTTATAGATTTCTTGATCTATTTCAGAAATTTTTTCCTCAAACTTAGACTTATTTTTGCTCATTACTTTGATCGTCTAATCGATCCAGCTTCTTTTTTAAAATCTTCTAGGATTTTTTTATTTGATATTTTTTGAGATTTTGATTTACTACTATTTCTTTTACTTGGTTTTGATGGATTTTTTATTAAATCTCCTATTTTTTCTCCTCTAGGCATTTCTGCAAAAGTTTCTATCTCTAAACGATCTATATTTGGAACATGATTAACTCCATTATCATAATCATCGTCGTCATAATTTTCATCATTTTCATTTTGAATATTTTTAAAATTTCTTAATTTTTGATTAAGAGTAGGACGAGCACGATTAATCTTATTATTAGCTATAACAGGTTTATCTTGAGCAATTTCATTATTATCAAATGATTTACCACAATTACAGCAAAATTGGGGTTTTTTTAAAGAATAATCTGTTGGAGATCCACAAGAAGTACAATATCTTTTCATTTAATATAATTATATCTAATTTTAAATTAAAAATCAAAATTAATTAATATAAATTATATTTAATTTCTTTGTAAGATTTTACCATTAATAACCATCATGTCAACTGGAACTTTATCAAAAAATCTATTTGCATCATTTTCTGTTTCTAATATAGGCTCTCCATTGCAATTTAAACTCGTATTTAAAATCATTGGTACATCGGTAATTTTATAAAAAGAATTTATAAGATTATAGTAATTTTTATTTAATTCTTCAGAAACAGTTTGCATGCGAGCAGAATTATCAATATGAGTTATAGCTGGAATTTCTTTTGGTTTTTTAACATTAGCAGTAAACAACATATAAGGACTTTTATAATCAAAATCGAACCAATTCTTGCATTCACTTTCTAAAACTGAAGGAGCAAATGGTCGATACCACTCTCTTCTTTTAATTACAAAATTAATTAATTCTCTATTATGAAAATTTCTTGGATCAGCAAGAATGGATCTATTACCTAGTGCTCTAGGTCCATATTCCGATCTTCCTTGGTACCAACCAATGATTTTCCCATTTGAAATTGCTTTAGCTATAAAATCATAATCTATTTCATTTTCTTTTTCTGAATAATTTTTTCCTAAATAACAAATATCTTTTGATTGATAATTTTGTCTTTCTTCATTAAAAATATTATGCGCCACATATAGAGCTGCTCCAACACAAACCCCATCGTCTCCACAAGCTGGAAAGAGGTGGATATTTTTATATCTTGTTTTAGATAAAATTAAAGAATTTGCGTTGCAATTCAGCATCGATCCTCCAGCTAAACATAAATTATCAATATTTTTATCATTATTTATATTTAAAATTGTTGATAATATAGAATTTTCAAAAATATATTGAATTGTGGCAGCTATATCCATCGCTCGAATTGAATCGCTTTCTTTGTGCTCGAAACTTTTAGAATTTTTTGAAAGTTCTAACCATAGATTTTCGTATAATTCTAAATATTGAAATTCTGTATTTGTAAAAGCTAATTTTAAATATTTTTCTAAATTATCCATTACATTTTTATTAATTTTACCATAACATCCTAATCCCATTGTAGATCCCGCTTTAAATACTGGATCTCCAATTCCAAGCTTTTGAGTGAAACTTGCATAAGCATTTCCTATCATAAGATTAGGGCAATAAAGTGAAGTTATTTTATTTCCTTCGCCGTAAGCTACTAAAGAATTAGATTCTCTATACCCACCACTAGAATCAATACTAAAACAATAAGATTTATTAAAATTGCTAGTATAAAACGCTGAAGAACAGTGGCACAGGTGATGTGGTATGATAAATGCTGGTATTTTTATATTTTTATATACAAAAAAACCTTGTGCAATATTATTGCCAAATATTTTTTGGCTTGTGGAATCGACTTTGAAATCATTTATATATAATTCAAAAAGATCATTTTTTGTATAGTCTGCTACTCCTATTGCGTCTATTTCATGAATTGAAATGGATCCAGCAGATAATACATATTCTATGGCTTCTTCAGCCATACCTGGACATTTTTTAATTTTATTTATTCTTTCTAAACTTATTGCTGATATTAATTTACCATTTTTAATTAAAGAGACTGAGCTATCATGACCAAAATGTAGACCAAGTATATTTGCCATATTTTCTATTATATAGCTTTTATTTTATAAAATCAATTATTAATTTATATTTCTAAAGTTTTAATAAGTTCTGCTAATATCTATTCAGATATTGATTTTTTATACTAAAGTTAGTAAGTATTTTAATTGATTTAGAGAATTTAATCTAGTGTAAGAAAGAATATGACCTTATCTACTACTTTAATTTGTTTTGCTGTGTTAATTTATATATATTATTTAGTAGAGAGAGTCAAATAGGTTAATAAATACCGTATTTTTGGTTTAAATAAGCTTCAACTTGCTGGCGTTCTGGAGTCGTGAGGACTCGGTTGTAGACAATCATTTCTGCTATGCTCGATGCATCGCCAATAGTTGTGTTAAATGTACCCATATTACTCGAAACAGTGCCAGTGCCAACAGATGTCCCATTTAAATATAGTGAAGCAGAAGAAGTATTAAATGTTGTTCCAATTACATAATTTGTATTGTTATTTGCAACTGAACTTGAGGTTACAACGTCTACTCCATCTGTTGTTATATAAAATGCATTAGTGCTGGCAATGCCGCGACCAAAAACAAAATTACCGCTTTCACTTTCCTGAGTCAAAATGCCTCCAGTATTTGAAGAAGCAAAACGAGCTACAGTAATGATTGTTCCAACAAATGAAACTCCATCCCAAATTACTGGAACTGCCATATTAGAATACGCATTAAATGTGATAAAAGATTTGCCTCCAATTAGAGAATAAGTTCCGTAAGTATTACTGGTTGCATTTCTTCCGTTTCCGCTTTGGTCTGCCCAATCGGTTACAAGATCTGATACGGTTATACTTGTCGGAGATCCAGCATTTCTAACAGAGGTTGAATTTACTGCAGTTGGTGCTGGCTCTTCTCCATTTTCTGATTGCCAATCACCAACATTAAGAGAGGGTCCATAATTTCTATACCAACCTCCGCTTGTTTCCCAGAAATCTCCGTCATTTTGGTCCCAATCTATACTGCGACCACCAGAAGCAGTAAATGAAGCAAAAGGTCCTCCTGCATCTGATCTTGTATATACTCCGTTTACAACCACAAATCCTTGATCCGCATCCTCCCCAGCATCTGAAAATGTTATTGTGCTGAAATAATTGGTGGGAGTCCAAGCTCCTTGAAAATTGTTATTGTTGGTAGCAATAACTGTCTGATCGTTATCATCAACAAGTGAACCATTTGACTCAATATGATAACTAGTACCACTAAGCTCCCACCAATTTTCATCACCATTATAATTATATGTTCCATTTGCTCCAATGTATATTCCTTCAAAACCAGAGATGATAATTTGAGATATGGCTAGAGTAACTCCAGCGTCAGCTTTTAGCCAAAGAGATAATCCTAAAAAACTTATAGGTGGCGTTCTTGGAATTTTGAAGGTTGTATTTTTTTTAATTGTTAAGCTCATATTTTTTAAGCAGCGGTTATCGTGATCCAGCCAGTTGTGGGGATTATTCCGCTGGTTACTTCTTGTACTGATGCTATATCAAAGTTATAGTCTTGATTTGTTTCATAACAATAATATAAACTCACATATCTATAAATCCAGTAGATGTTTTCTTTTATAACTACTATTCGATACACGGCAGCAATTTCGTCTGTGTCACTAGATGGACAATAAACGGTTCCATAATTGAATGAATAAGATGATGTTCTGTATTCTGTGCTACTAAATTTAGTTAGAGATATTGTCTGTCCCACGTCTTCCTCATCAACAACATTGATCGTATTCGTACTTGCCACAGGAATACCAGCTGGAATTACAATAGGATCTCTTTTAACTATAAAAGCCATAAATTAGATTACACTAGTCATTTAAATAGGTTTTTATATCTTTTATTAGTTTTTTTCTCTTATTATGTTCTAGAACCGTAATGAAAGTAGCTATTGATACTGGAAAGAATACTCTAAGAAAGAATTGAAGGTGATCTTCTTTACTTAATAAATCAAAGTAATTAATATAAAGGTCACTTAGCCCCCAAAGCGTGAAAAGTATCGCAGGGACAAAAGCTATAAAAAAGAACTTATC
>Ga0181358_1000377_pt1 | contig 19791 bp, 21 predicted proteins | sample Fa13VDMM110SD_FD_130096 | JGI IMG/M metagenome (GOLD analysis project Ga0181358, IMG submission 130096) | Freshwater viral communities from Lake Michigan, USA - Fa13.VD.MM110.S.D | ecosystem: Environmental > Aquatic > Freshwater > Lake | place: USA: Michigan | collected 2013-09-24 | reverse complement strand
GGTGGAGCAACATTATCTAATGATTTAGTTGAAAAGGCGGCAAGATTAATGAACACCGATGCAAGAGGAAATCAAACAACTCAACCAAAACAAAGAATTCAAGAACAATCTCAAACACAACTACCAAACTTTAATATGAAGGAATTAAAATCTATGCTTCGTGAAGTTGTGGAGGAAGTCTTACAAGAAAATGGAATTTTATCTGAATCAGAACAAAAATCTAATGAAGTCTTTTCTTTTAAAGTCGGAAAACATATATTTGAAGGTAAGGTTACTAAGATAAAAAAAATCTCTTAAACTTTATTTACTCTCAAGATTAACCCTCATCTACCAAGTTGAGGGTTTTTTAGTTTTATATAGTTGATATTCTTTTTGTTTTTTATTATATTTTAGGATATAATTTAAAACTATGAAAGAAAAAATTAATGTATTAGTTCTACCAAGTGACAAAACCGGTGTTGGTAAATTTCGTTCTGTCGACCCTCACGTATTCCTACAAAACTTATATCCGGATGATTTTCACGTAGATATTGACTACGAACCTCAAATAAATAATATTAATTATTGGAAAAAATATCAAATAGTTCACGCTCACAGAACTATAGGTCAAGATTATAATATGTCCCCTCAAATAATTGAGTGGTTAAAATCAATTGGTATTATTGTTATTGTAGACTTAGATGATTATTGGTTACCAACCGTAGACCACCCAATTCACAGTATTATTGTTCAAAATAAGATTGACGAGAAAATTAAAGCAAATTTAAAAGTTGCTTCATATGTTACAACAACCACCGATATATTTGCAAATGAAATAAGAAAGATAAATAAAAATGTCCTTGTTTTTCCAAACGCGATTAATCCAAAAGAACCACAATTTAATCAACCAACTCCACCGTCTGATAAAATCAGAATAGGATGGTTAGGAGGGTCTTCTCATATGGAAGATTTAAACCTGTTAGGAGGATTTGTTCAAAAAAATCAAGATATTAACGATAAATTACAATACGTTATTTGTGGATTCGATACAAGAGGAACGGTGACAGAAATTAATCCTCAAACAAAAGAACAAAAACAAAGACCAATTTTACCTCACGAAACTGTTTGGGTAAAATATGAAGAAATTTTTACAACAAATTATAAAACAACGGATGAGGAGTATAAGAAATTTTTATTAACTTATAAGGAAGAAGAGTATAAATCAAACACGGAATTACCTTACTTAAGAGTTTGGACAAAACCTGTTACAAGTTATGCTATGAATTATTCAAAATTCGACATATCTTTGGCTCCCATTAAAAATCACATCTTCAATAGAATGAAATCTCAATTAAAAGTTATTGAAGCCGGATTCTATAAAAAAGCATTAATTGCATCGGAGATTGGACCATATACTATTGATTTAGTTCATTGTTTAAAAAATGGAGAGTTTAATGATAATGGTAACGCAATTTTAATACCTGAATCAAGAAACCATAGTGATTGGTCTAAATCTATCAAAAAATTAGTTCAAAATCCTGAAATGATTACAGAGTTAGGTGAACGATTATATAATACCGTAAAAGACAAATACGACCTTAATAAAGTAACAGATGAAAGAGCGTCTTGGTACAAAAGTTTAATTAATTAAAAATATAACAAATGATAAAAATACCTTTAACCAAAATATTGTTTCTTGACATAGAAACTGTTGGTGGATGTAAAAACTATACAGAGTGTCAAGTTAGTAATCCAAATGTTGCAAAACAATTTGAGAAATATTTTGATTGGTTCCAAAAAAGATTTCCGGAAGATGCCGGTTTTTCTGCCGATAAGGTTTTTGAAAAAAGAGCTGCGTTAGTTCCGGAGTTTGCTAAGATTGTTTGTGTTAGTGTTGCCTTTGTTATGGACAACGGTGATATTAAAAAACAATCATTCTCAGGCGATGATGAAAGAACGTTGTTAAAAGACTGTCAAACATTACTTAATCGTTGTGGTAAATTAGATTTTTATCTATGTGGACACAATCTTAAGAATTTTGATATCCCAATGTTAGCAAAAAGAATGATAATCAATGGATTGATGCCATCATCAATTTTACCATCATACGATACTAAGCCGTGGGAAATCAAAGCTATCGATACCAAAGAGATTTGGCAATACGGGGCTTACACCGCAATTGGTTCGTTGGACTTAATGTGTTCTTGTATGGACGTTCCATCTCCAAAGGAAGGTGATGTTACCGGAGATAAAGTTCACGACGCATATTGGAATAAAAATATGTTACCTGAAATTACCGCTTACTGCGAACGTGACGTATTAGTATTGATTGACGTAATAAAAAAATTAAAAGAATTAGAATAATGAGTGAGATTAATGATTTAAATGAATTAAGAGATAGAATTCTTAAATTACAAGAGTCACTTCATTCTGAATCGGAAGAAGTAAGTTATGAAGACATTTTAAATGAAATGGACATTGACATAGTTCAACTTGAAAAAGATATGATAGAGACTCGAAGACTCTTACCTTTAGGCTTTAAAGTTTTACATCCTAATGCGGTATTACCAAAATATAACTATGATAGTGATTCAGGTTTTGATTTACACTCCATTGATGAAATTGAGATACCTCCTTTTGGGAGAGTACTTGTTCCAACAGGTTTGTCATTTGATATTCAAGATGGATATGAGATACAAGTTAGAACTAAAAGTGGATTGGCCATCAATCAAGGACTTATGGTCTTAAACTCACCGGGAACAGTTGATAACGGTTATACGGGAGAAGTTAAAGCAATCATATTTAACACCAACCCAACATCGGTTACAATACCAAAAGGTATGAAAGTAGGTCAAGCTGTCTTATGTCCTGTTGTAAATGGTGGGTGGGTTGATTTACAACAAACAAATAAAATAAACAAAAAAGAACGAGGTTCAAATGGCTTCGGAAGCACTGGAATTATATGATAACTATAATATATTCAACTCATAAAGATGAAATATATAATAACAAATTTAAACAACATTTGTTACAAACGGTCGGGTTAAAGAACATTCAAGTTTTAGAATATATTAATCACAACCAATTTACTTTATCTGAATTATATAATAAAGGAGTTTCCGAATCAATTTATGACATTATTGTTTGTTGTCATAATGATATTAAACTGGAGAATGGATGGGGAAAAAAACTATTAAAAGATTTTTCCAATAACCCTAATTATGGTATCATTGGAAAAGCCGGGTCTTGTTATTTTCCTGAATCAGGTGTTTATTGGGAACGTATGCAACAAACGATGGTTGGTCAAGTTTATCATCACCCTAATGGACAGAATAAATGGTTAAGTAAATATTCAGCAAAATTACCATTTTTAATTCCTGTGGTAACAATTGACGGATTAATAATATGTTTTGATAAAACAAAAATCAAACATCTGTTTGACGAAACAATAGGTAAATTCCATTTTTACGACCACCTATTCTGTATTCCAAATTACTTAGATGGTGTTAAAATTGGGGTCACTACTTCGTTTGAAATAACTCATCAATCTGTTGGTCAACCAAATGATGAATTTTGGGCAAGTAAGGATAAATTTTTAGAAAAGTGGGGGGCTAATTTACCTTTAGACCTAAAACCTCAACAGATATATACTCCGGAAATTAAAGAAAAACCCTTAAAGAATGTTGGTAAAGTAGCGATAATATTAATTACTAAAAACTTACTATCAACTATTCGTATTATTGAGTCTTACATAGAACAAACGAATAATAATTTATATTCATTTTTCTTATATTCAAAGACAAACAATCACGAATTATCCAAATTTGGTAATGTTACAGTTATTAACGGCGGATTAACTAAAAAATCATCAATTTATAATCAGATTGTTAAAGAATATATTGACGAATCATACGAATATTTAATATTTTCAGATGAACGATTAACACCAATTAATAACGTGATTTATAATTTATTAAAAATTTATAAATCAACACCTAAAATTGGTGCCCTGAGTTGTCGAATTCACGATAAAGAAAACTTAGTTATGTTTGATGGGATTATTTTAAATCAAGAAATGGGAGAGTCATATAGAAATAAAGAATCTTATTATAACTATTCAACAAGTTTAACTGAAATAGATAGTTCATCAATAAACTTTTTAATGGTCTCAAAATCATTATTTATTAATTCAGGATTTTTTAATGAAAGTTCTAATAATTTTATCACAGAATTTAATCTAAATTTAAAATATAAAAAATATCAAAATTACTTAGACGGTAATTCTGTTTTAAAGTTTATAAATGATAACGATGATGTGAAAATAATTTCAGGTTATTCAGAAAAAGGAGGTTCAACAACCGCATTCATTAACTTAACTAATTATTTTAATGAAAATGGAATTAGTTGTACATTTTATGGACCACACGAATGGCATTTAGATAAATGTAAATCAGATTTAATCTCAAATTTAAAATTTGAAAAAACCGATGTTATTATCTCCCATTTTTTAAATCTACAATCAAGACCGGATGTTAAAAAAATAATATTATCTTGTCACGAAAATTGGTGGTATGAAGTAGCGGATGTAAAACAATATTGGGATGAAGTTGTATTCTTACACGATAAACATCGAGAATACCATAACAGATATTTGGGTAAATATTCAATTATACCTAACTTAAAAGAAAATTTAATCTCAACTCAAAAACCATATTTAGATAAAGTCGCCGGAATAATCGGAACTATTGAAGATAGGAAACAAACACACGTATCGATTCAAAGAGCGTTAAAAGATGGATGTGATAAAATATTATTATATGGTCACATTGGAGATGAAAACTATTATCAAAACAATGTTAAACCTTTAATGTCCAATTCAAATATAATATTAATGGGACATTCAACAAATAAACAAGATATGTATAACTCAATAGGTAGAGTTTATCATAGCTCAAAAGGTGAGGTCGCTTGTTTAGTTAAAGATGAATGTTATTTAACTAATACAAAATTTTTTGGGAATGAAGAAACCGAAAATGAAGTTTCAACATTAACAAATGAGGAAGTACTAAATGAGTGGATTAAATTAATATGAAAAAAAATTTAATAATATCACCTGTAGGTGATGAATCATTACATAAAAATTGGTTATCAGAAAATAAAAATTTTGATTTGATTTTGATTTATTATGGAAAATCAGATGAAAAATTTTTTGAATATAAAAATGACTGTAATTTAATTGTAAGAGATTTTGGGGAAAAAGGGTCAATGTATATAAGTTTTATTTCTAAACATTTAGACTTAATTAAAAATTATGAAACTATTTGGTTACCAGATGATGATTTAGATATATCGACTGAAGAAATTAATTTGTTATTTGAAACACATCAAGAGTTTTCTTTATGGTTATCACAACCATCTGTTAAAGGTTATGTATCTTATGACATTGAAAGAAAACAAGAAGATACAATATTAAGATTTACAACATTTGTTGAAGTTTTATGTCCAATGATGTCATTAGACACACTTTTAAAACTATACAAAACATATGGTTACAATAAATCATCTTGGGGGTTAGACTATTTATGGGCTAAACTTTTAGGTTACCCTCCAAATAAAATTGCAATAATTGATTTGGTTACCGTTAATCATACAAAACCCGTTGGTGGAACATATGATAGATTTGATAGACATCCAATGGAAGAATTACAAGAATTATTTGCTAAATATGAATTAGGGTTTTATCAAAACACTTTTTCATCTATAAAAATTAAACAACTATGATAATACACGCACACATACTAGCATTTAATGAAGAAAAAATTCTTCCATTCACTTTAGATTATTATTCATCATTTTGTAAAAAAATATTCATATATGATAATATGTCTACAGATAGTTCAGATGACATATATGAACAATACCCTAACGTTATTGTAAAAAAATGGAATAGTAATAACGAAATTAATGAATTAAATTATATTTAAATTAAAAATACCGCTTATAAAATCAGTCGAGTTGACAAAGCGGATTGGGTTATTGTTTGTGATTGTGATGAGTTTTTATATCACCCCACATTATTGGAAAAATTAGAATCGTATAAAAGGCTAGGAGTTACAGTCCCATTAGTAAATGGTCACGATATGGTTAGTGAAAAATTTCCGGAATATGATGGGGAATTCATTACAGAAAAAATTAAAACTGGTTCTGATGTGTACCCACCTTTTTGTAAAAAAATTATATTCAATCCAAAAATTAATGTAACTTTTGGTATTGGGGCTCACTCATTTAATTCAGATAACACAATAAACTCTTTTCTATCAGAATTAAAATTATTACATTATAAATTCTTAGGTAAAGAATATGTTGAAAACATATATAAAGCAAGAGCTAATAGATTAAGTGAGTTTAACAAATCAAATAAATTTGGTGAACATTACTTTAACATACCATTTGAGTATATGGATAAATTATTAACAGAAAATAGACAAGTTATATGAGAAAAATTTTAATATCTGATTTTACAATTAAAGAGGCACCTCACGGTGGTTCAGAATGGGTTAATCAAGTCCTTATCGATAAATTTGGTTTAGAATTTAAATACTCTAATCAAGTTAATGGATTTAATAAAAATAATTTATACATCATTTCAAATGTATCTTTAATGAATCCGTCATTTGTAAAACAAATACATAAATTAAATTATATTATAATTGAAAATGATTACAAAATCTGTCATTCTAGACATCCCTGGAGATATCCGGATTCAATTATCCCAATAAATGAAAGGACTAACTACGATATCTATAGAAATGCTAAAGCGGTTTTTGTACAAACAACAGACCATTTAAATGTATATAAAGCCAATGAGGTTGAGGGTAATTTTATTAATTTACATAGTTCTATTTGGTCCGAATCTGATTTAACTATGTTATCTGAATTACTTACATTAACTAAAAACAAAAAACAGGCAATATATGCGACCGATAATTGGATTAAAAATACTAACGGTAATATTAAATATTGTATTGATAATAACTTAGAATATGAGTTAATCCCTAATATGGAAAATAGACGAGATTTTTTACAAAAATTATCTGAATGTCAAGGGTTAGTTTTTTACCCAATTGCTCGAGAAACTTTTTGTAGACTAGTGGTTGAGGCAAAATGTTTAGGGTTAGAAGTCACCACTAGTAAAAATTATGGGGCATCTAAAGAAGAATGGTTTAATGAGTTATCCGGTAAAGATATGATAGAATTTTTACAAAAACAAACAGAAAATAATTTAAATAAAATTGGCGAATACATTAATAAAAAATAAAAGATGCACTTAAGTATAATTATCCCTTACAGAGATAGGGCTAACCATTTAGAAGTTTTTATTAAAGAAACAAAAGGTAAGATTAACGCCGATAGCTATGATATTATAGTTGTAAATCAAGACGATGATAAACCATTTAATAGAGCTAAATTATTAAACATTGGTTTTGATTATGTGAAAGATAAAAGTGATTATGTTTGTTTCCACGATATAGATATGATACCTATTAATATTGATTATTCATATCCTGACAAACCATATCATTTAGCCGTTAATCTTTCTCAATCAACCCCTCTTTATTATGGTGGAGTTAATATTTTTAATAAATCAGATTTTTTAAAAATAAACGGATTTAGTAATGAATATTGGGGTTGGGGAGGTGAAGATGATGACTTATTAAATAGGATTAGAAGTGTAGGGTTCGATATTTACAGAAAATATGGTGAATTTAAAAGTTTATACCACGAACCTAATGGCCCACAACATAACAATTATTCAAATAATCTATATAGATGTAGAGATATTTACAACTACCAATTAGAAGGTTTAAACACATTAAAATACAAATTAAATAGTGTTGAGGAATTAGATGAAAATGTATTTAAAATAAATGTTTGTATATGAATTTAATTGATAAAAAAAATATTGAATTATTATTTTTAGAGGATAAAAAAATTTTTATTGGAACATATGGTTTTAATTCTTTAGACCCGGACATTATTAGTTATCAAAAAAAAGTATTTGATTATTTTAAAATTCCAATAAATCAATTTGTTGGTGATATCAGACATCCTGAATTTATGGATAATATAATTAAAAATATAGATGTTGATTATTTTATTTTTTTTGATATAGATTGTATCCCATTAACTTCAAATATAATAAAATTTTTAATAGATTCGATAGGTGAAGAAACTATGATTGGAATTGAACAACAATGTAATTCAAAAACTAATTTAGAACATATATACGCAGGACCAGCGTGTTTTGCCATATCTAAAAAGTTTTATATTGAAATAGGTCAACCATCATTTAACGAAACTGAAAGGAGTGATGTAGGAGAAGAGTTAACATTTACGTGTGAAAAATTAGGTAAACCATTTAAAGTAATTGAAAAAACAAATTCTGAAGATGAAATTTGGAGTTTGAGAGGTGGTAGATTTTTTGGGCACGGAACAACATATGGCGATAATATAGTTTATCATCAATTTGAAATAAGAAGTTACAACGGTAATTTCATAAAAAAATGTAAAGAAATATTAAACTATGAATAAAAAAGTTTTTATTGATGGAGGTTTCCACTTAGGGGAAGGGTTATCAGAATTTAAAATAATGTTAGGGATAACAAATGATTGGGTGATACACGCTTTTGAACCAAATCTTCATTGTAATGATAATTTAATAAATGATAATAATATTATTTTTCATAGAAAAGCTATTTGGGTTGAAAATGGGTCACAAATGTTCAACTGTGAGGACAATAACGCAACCAATAGCCCTAAAATTAACAGTGTTTCAAATTTAGATGGTTGGGGTTCTTGCTTATCAACAATTGAGAGTAACCACACATTTGGTGAACAAATTTTAGTTGAGACAATAGATTTTTCAGAATTTATAAATAATTTTAAAAATTGTGAAATTTATTGTAAACTAGATATAGAAGGAGCTGAATTTGAAGTTTTAAGAAAATTAATTAAAACTGGGGGTATTTCTTTAATAAAAGAACTTTGGGTTGAATGGCACGAAATGGATTTACCAACAGAAAATGAAAACACTATGTTAGAACTAGTTGATGAATTATCTAAATATACAAAAATAAATAACTGGAAATAAAATAAATAACTATGGAATTTAATACAGATAAATTAACACATCATAATTTTTGGGGGTTTTATGATTCACATTTTAATAAATTAAAAAAAGAAAAATTAAACATTTTAGAAATTGGTATTTTAAAAGGTGAAAGTTTAAAATTATTAAAAAATTATTTTAATAATTCTAACATTTATGGTATTGATATTAACAAAATAGAAATTAACGAAGAAAGAATTAAAACTTTTCAAATGAGTCAAATTGATTTTGAATCTTATAAAACTAATTTTAGAGATTTAAAATTTGATATTATCATAGACGACGGTAGTCATATGACTAAACACCAAATAGACACTTTTGAACATCTATTTGAAACTATGTTGGTTGATGGGGGTTTATATGTGATTGAAGATTTACACACATCATTTAGAAAAGAATATATTAATAGTGAAATAACCGCATTTGAAATGGTCGACAAAATTAAAAATGAAAAATTCATTAAAGATAATTTTAAAACAGTATATAAATTTTATGATAAAATAGGTGAATCATTTATTTTCAAAAAAAATGAAAATGACTTTTATGATAGTATAACTTCTATTATCTACAAAGTTAAATAATTTTACATTTAATAAATCATCAGATTAATATTAATTCACCTTATGATGATGGGTATTCATCAAGTAAAATATGTGAAATATTTAAAAATTTATAATTTCACCTAAATTGTTAAAAACAATAAAAATGGCTGAACAGCGAAAAAGAAAACCAACAACAACTCCAACTCCGGAAGTTACCGGTAAACCGGTAAGTAAAAAAGATTTAATTGCTCAAATTATTAAGAGAAAAACTAAAGAAAAGTTTCTTACTATTAATCAAAAAAAATATTACGATACTTTAATAGATAGCGAAATTACAGTTTGTTCGGGACCAGCAGGTGTTGGTAAAAGTTACATAACAATGAAAGCGGCGATTGACTTACTTTCAGACCCAAAGACTCCTTACGAGAAAATAATCATTGTTAGACCAGCGGTTGAAGCTGAAGAAAAATTAGGTTCTCTACCTGGTAATGTTGAAGAAAAGTTAGACCCGTACATCTTCCCCTCTTATTATTTATTAAATAAAATTATTGGAAAAGAGTGTCGTGAAAAACTTAAAGAGATTGAAGTTATTGAAGTATTCGCCTTAGCGTTTATGAGAGGTATGAATATTGATAATTCAATCTTAATATTTGAGGAAGGTCAAAACGCCTCCCCAAGTCAAATGAAACTTCTTTTAACGAGAATTGGGTATAATAGTAAATTCTTTATTTCAGGTGACGTAGAACAATCAGATAAATACAAAAATAAAACTCAGAGTGGATTGTGGGATGCAATTGAAAAGTTTAGAGATGATGACTATGTTTCAACATTTGAATTTAAAGATAAAAACGATATTGTTAGAAATCCATTAATTAGTAAAATATTACGTAAATACGATAATGAACCAGATGAGAATAGCAATTGAGATTAATGGTGTTTTAAGAAACACATTAGAAAAAATAGAACAAACCTATCAAAAATATATGATAGATAAAACAGATGGTATTGAAGATGAAGAATTTATAACTCGTAAAATAAAACATCCAATTGATTCTTTAGAACTGATGAATCATTTTTCTTTTATTGATGATAATGAATTATATTCATTTTTATATGAAGATTTTCCGATGGAAATTTTTGGTCATTCACAATCATCTGAATACAACACTTTTATTGATTTAAATGAAATTTATGTTAATTTAAGAGATAGTCACGAATTGTTAATAGTTTCTGACGAAATTGGTAGGTCTAAACCTGCGTCGTTATTCTTCTTGTCAAAATTTGGATGTCAGTTAGAAAAAGTGAAATTCTATAGTAATATTACAATAAATTCAATGTGGGACGAGATTGATGTTTTACTTACGTCAAACCCTATACTATTATTAGAACATCCGACAGATAAAAAAGTAATAAAATATCAAACGGGATACAATAAACATATTGACACGGACTATTCTATTACAAGTCTAAAAGAATTGGAAAGTGTGTTAACAAAACTATTATAATGTTAAAAGTATTAGGAGAACATTACTATTTAGATTTAGACAAAATTGATGATTATGTCCAAATTAAAGAGGTGACACCAGCCACAGGCATAACTGACACAACCCATATTAGTATTATAAAATATGAAACAGTTAAATTAATGATGGAAATCATTATGGACGAACCGGAAGAAATTGATGAACAATTAGGTGCCAAAGGAACAAATAACTTATCGATACCATTTAAAATAGCGTTTAATACGTTATTGTATAAAAATTTATTAAACAAATTATAATATGAATCAAGAACAACTATCAAAATTAGAACAGTCTATTGAGAATATGAAAAATAAGAAATCTAAAATTTATCTTATTGCTCAAGACACTAAAGGAAACGCCAAAGCATCTATAGCTTATATCTATAGATTAGGTCTGGCATTATTAAACGGAGGTTATAACCCAATAATCTTACACGAATCTGCGGACTATACAGGTGTATCGGAATGGTTAGGTGAAGAATATATGGTATTACCTCATCAATCTATTGAAGGTCAAAATTTAGAAGTATCACCGGAAGATTTATTAGTAATCCCTGAACTTTTTGGGTACATTATGAGTCAAGTCTCTAAATTACCTTGTGGTAAAATTGTGTTATGTCAATCATACGACCATATGTTAGAAACATTACAACCAGGTGAAACTTGGACACAATTAGGGTTTTACAAATGTATTACAACATCAGACTATCAAAAAGAATTTATTGAGAGTATAATGAGAGGTGTTTCTCTTGATGTTATAAAACCATATTTTTCAGACAAATTTAAACCAAGTAATTTACCGGCAAAACCTATTATTGCTGTTCACACAAGAGAACATAGAGATACCATTAATTTAATTAAAAGTTTTTACATTAAATTCCCACAATATCGTTGGATAACATTTAGAGACTTAAGAACTCTATCTGAAAATGAATTTGCAAACGGTATTCAAGAATGTTGTTTATCTGTTTGGATTGACGAAACAAGTGCATACGGTACATTCCCATTAGAATCTATCAAATCAAATGTGCCTGTGTTAGGTCTTGTACCTAATATGGTCCCTGATTGGATGAATGAAGATAATGGTCTTTGGGTAAACAATAAAATTCAAATGGTTGATTTTGTTGCCGATTACTTACAAAATTGGTTAGAAGATAATGTTAGTACTAATTTAATTGAAGGTATGAAAAAAACCGCAGATTCTTTATTAACTAAAGAATCGTTTGATGAATTAGTTGTAACTACTTTTGGTAGATTTATCAACACAAGATTAGAATCGTTCTCAGAACAATTAAATAAACTAGAAACAATTGAAGAATAATATGGAAAACTATTTTGACGTATCAGTAATATTACCAATTAAATCAGGGAGAGCATTTGACTTCTCTGAGTATTTTACAAAATGTATTGAGTCATTGAAAACTCAGAAATTAAAAATTAATGAATTGATTATTGTTCACACAGATGAAGATGTCGTTATTGAGTTTTTAAATGATTTTGATTTTGGGGACTTAAATGTTGTTAAACTTGAATGGAAAGAAGAAGCTAACTATGTTTCACAAATTAATTTTGGTATTACCAATTCAACATCACAATGGATATCTTTATTTGAATTTGATGATGAGTATTCAACGATATGGTTTAACAACGTTGAGAAATACAGTAAAGCGTATCCGGATGTTGACGCATTTTTACCAATAGTTGTTGATACAGACCAAATGGGTAAATTTGTTGGGTTTACTAATGAAGCAACATTTGCCGCTAATTTCTCAACTGAAATGGGTATCTTATCAAATGAAACTTTACAAGATTATCAAAACTTTCAAACATCAGGGATGGTAATTAAAAAATCATCATTGGTTAACAGTGGATTACTTAAATCTTCAATTAAATTAACTTACGGTTATGAATTATTTTTAAGATTAACACACAACGCAGTTAAAATAATGTCAATTCCTAAAATTGGTTACAAACATACTAACTTAAGAGATGGTTCAATTTTTTGGAACTATAAAAATGGTGAGAATGCTTTAACACCCGATGAGGTTAAATTTTGGATTGATTCGGCTAAAAAAGAGTATTTCTTCACTAATGATAGAGCCATAAAATACGAACCACAAGAAGTTTAATGTCTGATGTAATTAATTTAACAGGAGATACCAGTGTTGAGTTAAAGAAGAAAGGTAGAAAACCAACCCAATTAAATTATTTTGATGTTCGGGAAGAACTAGCTGTGGTAAGATTTTTAGAGTCCACCTGTTACGAAGAAAAAAACAAAATATATAATGAGTTCTTAAAAAAACCTTTAGATAAGATGATATCTTCAATTATACGAAGATACAAATTATATAGAAAAGATATGGATTTTACAGATATTCATACAGATACTCACTCGTTTTTAATGACAAAAATAGATAAGTTTAAGCCTTCTAAAGAAAAGAAGGCTTACTCATATTTTGGAACCATATGTAAAAATTATCTTATGGGTCAAATTATTAAAGACCAAAAAGAAATGAATAGGAAAATATCCTATGAAGATATTTCAACTAGTTTAGAAAATGATGAAGGGTTTGCTTATTATATTGAAAACGATGGGTTAGAAGCTGAAAGAGTAATTTTTCATTTTTTAATTCAATTAGAAGAATTTATTAAAAATGAAAATCTATCGGAGAACGAAATTAAATTAGGCCAAGCATTGTATGATTTATTTGAGAATTACGAGAATATTTTTGTTGGAAACGACAACAATAAATTCAATAAAAATATCATACTACTTTCATTAAGAGAAATGACTAATTTAACAACAAAAGAAATTAGAGGGTCAATGAAAAAATATAAAAATATGTATTTTAACTTGATTCAAAATATGGTCAAATAAAAAACACCATCTAAATATTTATCAATATGGGAAGACCAACAAAAAAAGAAATTAATTTATCTAAAGAATCAATGTTATCATTGATGCAAGAAATCTACAATGAACTTGTGGAACAAAGAAATACTGCTATTCGGATTCAAAACAAAATGTTAACAATGATGAAGGAACCGGAAGATATGACAATCATAGGTCCTGTTATTGAAAAACAACAAAAAATTATAAATGATTGTGTTGAGAAAAAATTAACTTTATCAAAATTACAATCAGGTATGTGGGAAAAATCTAACACTAATAAAGATAGTGGAGGAAGTTTCTCAATTACTGATTTAGGTAGTGACGACGATTTACTAAAAAGTTTAATCGAAAAAGACATTGCAAAAGATGGTGATTCATATAAAATGAAAAAATAATAAATTATGCCATCAGTAGATTTAAATTTTGACTATAATAAAATTCAAGGTAAATTAAACGCGACTAAAACATACGCAAATGTTAAGTCGCAATATAATAACGCTGGTAAAAAAGTTGGGGATTCGTTTGACAAAACTAAAAAAGATGTTTCCCAATCATTAGATAAATTTAAAGACCAAACTAAAAGATATCAAAAACAAATAAAAAACCAATTTGAACAACTTTTAGATTTAGCCAATACCACTGGAGGAAGTGGTAGTGGTTCTCCAAAATATATTAAAAGACTATTAATACGAACTGTTCATAACATTCAACCTAGATTAAGAACAATCGTTATGAATGATTGTTTAACCGCTTTAGGTTGTGACCAAGAACAAACTTATGGTGCCAATCAAGAAGTTTGGATTAAAGTAAATTCAATCGATTTATTTAGTAGATTAAAAATTGACCCAAACGATGAAGTTGGTAAAATTGTCTATGAAAAAGAACCTGTGTCACCAGGAATTCCATTTTCAATGAATCATAAAATGTATGATTTAATTCAAGATGGTAATTTAACATATACTCACGTAGGAAAATCAAACCAACAATTATTTACCATTCAATATAAAGAACAAGGTCAATTTGGTGAAACGGGGCCTTGGTATAAAATTAACCTTGCAAATAGATTAAACGGTGTTAATAGAGTCGGTGAATTTATGATTGACTACTATGATACAATTAAAATGGCCGAAGACACCGATATTATGGGTTCTATTATGGAATCACTATGTGGTGCCGTATCAATGAAAGTTGATGCCGGAACATCTCAAGTTAAGAACGCTAGTCAAGCGGAGATAATATTGGCAAGAATTTTAGGTCTTTGTTTTGATAGTGGTGCCAGCGATGGAGAGATTGATGTTAGTGGTGTTGCAAAAGTACCGGAATTAGATGGTATTGATGATTCGTTTTTTGAATTTACCGATATTGATTTACGAAATATTGATATTAGAGTTGGGAACATCAAAAATGGTGTAGTACAATTTGAAGATTGTGGGGATGTATTATTACCTGTAAACTATGAAGATATAATAACTGCGTTAGGTCAATTAAATTTTGTTGAGGGTTCTGATTTTGAAGATGCCGCAAATGGAATTTCAGATGTGTTAGCCAACAACCCTGATTGGGGAGGTATAGGTATTAACATTAACCCACAAGTTGTGATTGATACTAATTTTATTAAACTAATAACAAATGGTGTGATAAGTGCGTTAATTACCCCAAAAATGATATTACCAATTATCACAATGTTTAAAGCCTTAGGTAATAGTATTGCCGATAATATTAAATCATTTACTGACTTTGTTAAAATATTTAAATCATTCTTCATTAATTTAGTATCTAAAGTAGGTGCAATATTTGTTGAAGAACTATATAGATTAATAAAAAGTGATATTTTAAAATTATTACAATCTGTAATAACTGATATTGTTAAAGAAAAACAAATTAAGAAATATGCGATGATTTTAAAATTAATTTCTTTATTATTAATATTAGCCGGATTATTAAATGATTTTAGGAAATGTAAAAGTTTAGTCGACGATATATTTAGAATATTGAATTTAATTAATCTTCCAGGTTTTGGTGGAAGTCCTATCCCGTTACCAATAATGATAGCAGCACAATTTTGTGACGGTTATTCCGAGTCAAGGGCTTTTATTGGTGCGATGGAAGAGATGCAAAAAATAGGAATACCTACCGGTGATATGCCAAGTGGAGCCCCTAATATGGATATTTTGGGTAAATTTTCACAAATGAAAGCGATGGCTTTTGAAGATTCGGAAAATAATAAAGTTCAAATTGCTGTAGGTCCACTAGTATTAACTCCAGCGGGTTTTACGGTACCAGCTAACGCTTTTGGTAAAAAGTTTTAATTATGAATAAAAAAGAAAAAAGTGAAAAAGTTTTAAAAATTATTGGTGATATGAAAAATTCATCTAATAAAGATTTAATGTTGGTTATGGATACTATTCAAGAAGATTTTGAATTTACTAAAAAAATTGTGATTGATTCAACACTTCATTTGGATAAATTAGAATTAACATATAACACCGTCCTAAAAGAATATCAAAAAAGAACTAAGATAAATGACAATAGATAACGAAAATAAGTATCAAATATTATTTCCTGGATTTGTCTATGACAACCAAGACCCTATGATGTTAGGTAGACTTCGTATTATACCTGAAACAAAAAATTACCAAGACGTTATTGCCTCAGTTTCAAGTTGGAACGAAGAGACTGATAAATGGTCATCAAAAGACCCTTTAGTGTTTATTCCTTTATTACCTTTCTTTTTTAACCAAATACCTAAAATTGATGAGTATGTTCATTTAATTTATCAAAATAAAAAATACGAATACCAAAATCAATTTTATATACAAGGTCCTTATTCATCTCCGATGTCAACACCTTTTGAATATTATCAAGGTGCCAAAAAATTCTTAGCTGCCGGTGATAGAATTAAACAAGGGTTAAGTATTAAGAATTTAGATGGGTCATACGCCAATACCGAGAGTCAAGGTGTTTTTCCTGAACCGGGAGATAACGCTTTATTAGGTAGAGGAACTGCAGATGTTATTGTAAAAGAAAATGAAGTATTAATTCGTGCCGGAAAAACAAAAGAATTATCAACGGATAAATTCCCAATTGCCGATAGTAATAGAGCCTTTTTACAATTAACGAGATTTACTCAAACAAAAAGAACTTTACCTCAAGAAAGTAAATCAAGAATTGTTGAGAATGTAAAAGTAGTTAAAAAAATGATTGTGTGGGATATTTCAACACTAAATAGTACTTCCAATTTTAGTGGTTATGTTAAATTATTTAACTTAAAACCTAGTACAAAAGTTAACACTAAAAATTTTAAATACCCCACAATATCAGAATTAAAAGTTGGTGATGATTATGGTGTACCACTTGAAACGGTGGAATTTATGGGGAAACCGTTTGAAGAATGTATTATTATTATTAATCAATTTATTTCACAAATTTTTACACCAAATATTTTATTTACAGCGTCAACAATTAACCCTGTTAACATCTTACCAGGTGATGTGTTTCCTGTAGTTATTACACCATCACAACAGACTTATGAAATTGGTAAAAAGTTTTTACCGGATAGTTTAGTTAATGATGTTCTTGAATATGTTAATTATAGAAGATTTTATTACGCAATTAATTTAAACAACTCAAAAGAGAATGGGTGGTTTTTGGTTTGGGATAATAAAGGTGGTAAACCTATTTTTGGGCCTCAAGGAGATTTAAAACAAGAGATAATTACCCCAACAGAATTTCAAAACGAAGACATTACTTACGGAGCGTTAGGTGCACAACAATTATATCTACTATCTCAAAATTCTAAAAGTCCAAAAGGGAAAATTGATTTGTCAAATACATTATATGGAATCCCACAAGATAATTTTATAGGTGCCGGAAACACATTATATGATAGAACTTATTCCTCTGTTAGAGGTGAAGAGTTAGTTAAACTACTCGAAAAAATGGCCGATTTTTTACTTAGTCACGTCCACGCTCACGCTAATATGACCCCCGACGAAAACACTCAAGGGTCTAAAACTAGTAAGACCGATATTACACAATCTTTGGCCAATGTAAATAATACTGTTCTAAATCAAAATATTCGAATAAACTAAATATTTATTGTTAAAAGATTTTATGTCAATTAACAATTCCTATTTTAGTAAAAACAACACAATCATATCGAATAGCTTAACAAACACGGGTAGAAACCCTGTTACTGAGTTATTTTATGGTTCAGGTGCGTCAGTACAATACCCAAATGGGTTTAGTAGATTCATCTTTGATTTGGACTTAACTTTATTAAAAGAAAAGATATCTGACGGTACAATATCGACAGAATGTAGTAATACTATTACCCACAAACTAAGAATGGTTAATACGTCAACATTTAATATTGAGTCTTTAAATACTACCACATCTCAAGGTAGAATGAGAGCAACATCATTTGATTTAATCTTATTTAGAATCCCACCTGTAGTTGAAACTACTGACCCACAATATTGGGATGAAGGTGTTGGTTATGACTTTGCGGATTTAATTTATGATTATAGTAATATAGATAGAAACTTTTCAACAAGACCTTCCAATTGGAGTGGAACAACCACAATAACAAAATGGTCTCAACCAGGAATTTATAACAACAAAAATACCGGAACATTTAATTTTAATGAATTAACTATTGTTGATACTCAACATTTTCAATTTGGAAATGAAAACATATCATTTGATATGACACAAGAGATTACCAATTTATTAAACAATAATATTGATGGATTCTCAGGTTGGGGAATTGCTTACGTACCTCAAGTTGAAAACTTAACCGGATTAACCGATAACTACGAAGTTCAATTCTTTACAAGACATACCCAAACTTTTTATGAACCGTTTTTAGAAACTAACTATGATGACATCATTGAAGATGATAGAAATACATTCTCATTAGGTAAGATTAATAAATTATACCTATATCTATATGAAGATGGTGGCCCAATTAATTTAGATTCTAATCCATTGGTTACTATTTCAGATGCAAACGGAACCAATATATTAGGTTTAACTCTTTTACCAAGTTGTAGAAAAACAAGAGGGGTGTATGAAATTACACTTCCACCACTTATTGGATACAAAACCCCTTGTACATTTTATGATACTTGGAGTAGTGTTAGTGTAAACGGATTTAGTTTACCAAATGTTGTGAACGAATTTGTAATGTATCCGTTAAAAAAATCAATTCAAATTGGTACAACAACTCAAGACCCAAAAATTTATGGATTTGATTATTACGGTATAAAACAAGATGAAAAAATATATAACACCGACATTAGAAAAGTGGGTGTTGTAATTAAACAAGCTTACACAACAAATAAATTACTTCCAAACGTAGATGCTTATTATAGAATTTATGTTAGAGAAGGTCAAACAGAAGTTCAAGTTCAAGATTGGACAAAAATAAACAGAACACCAAATGAATACTATTTTATGTTCGACACTAGAGATAAAATACCTAACGAATATTATGTTGATATGAAGGTTATTAGTAGTGGGGAGATTAATACCTACAAAAAACAAATCAAATTTCAGATTGTTAATGTAAAGTATTCAGAATAAATAGATATTTATAAATAAAAACTAAAAAAAAATAATACAAAAGATATGGCAAATTATATTATAAATGAATGTTTAACTAATGATGAATACATTGTTTCTG
>Ga0181358_1000375_pt1 | contig 19914 bp, 19 predicted proteins | sample Fa13VDMM110SD_FD_130096 | JGI IMG/M metagenome (GOLD analysis project Ga0181358, IMG submission 130096) | Freshwater viral communities from Lake Michigan, USA - Fa13.VD.MM110.S.D | ecosystem: Environmental > Aquatic > Freshwater > Lake | place: USA: Michigan | collected 2013-09-24 | reverse complement strand
CTCTTCAGAAGTCATACAAGGGCGAAAGGTTTATGACGTTAGACAACTTTAAGAAAGCAGTTGATAAACTCCCACAAGAAGTTCGTGTAACTTTTGCTGGGTTCACTGAGCCTTGGTTGAATAAGGACTGTACTGATATGGTTCTTTATGCTCATGAAACAGGACATCCAATCTCAATCTTTACGACTGGTATTGGTATGAGTATTGAGGACATTGAAAGAATTAAGCATATTCCTTTTGCTGGAAATCCAAATGGTTGCTTTACTTTACATCTTCCCGACCAAGAACGTAAAGCAAAGCACCCGATTACCAAGCGTTATATTGAACTAATTGAACATATTGGTAAGATTCAACACGAGATTCATAATTTCACAACAATGTGCATGGGTGATGTTCATGAGGATGTGAAACATGTATTTTCAGATGCTCCTGTTTATGATATGTGGTCACGAGCAGGTAATCTTGTCGGTGAAATGATTATGAAACCTGAACTACTGGAAAGAAAAGAAGAATGGAAAATGGCAAACCATGGTGAAAAACAAATGACATGTGGTTGTTTGGAAAAAATGTATCATAATGTAATGCTTCCGAATGGTGATGTGTCTTTATGTTGTATGGACTATGGACTCAAACATATTCTTGGAAATCTTTATGAACAAGATTATGAAGAGATTGTTCCTGAAAATAATCAGTCTTTTGAACTTTGCCGTCTTTGTGAGAATGCTGTAGAAGTATGAGGTACACATTTTTTAATGCAGAATCATAAATAAAAAAAAGTATCGTATAATATGTCACAATTTAAGTCTTATAAAAAATTTAACGATGTTACCGAAGAAGGACTTCGTGATTGGTTTGGTAAGTCTAAATCAAAAGACGGAAAATCTGGATGGGTAAATGTTGTTACTGGTGGAACATGTGCAAGTGACGAAGCCGGAGAAGGAGTTCCTAAATGCGTTTCTTCCGCAAAAAGAGCAAGTATGACACCAGCAGAAAGACTATCCGCAGCAAGAAGAAAGAAAGCAGAAGATCCTGGACAACAACAAAAATCGGGATCTGCAAAACCAACCTATGTTTCTACAGATTCACCTAAAAAGAAAATGAAAGAAGAAATGGACGTGCAAGAAGCAAAAGATAAAAAAAATAAAAATAGTGGGACAAAGGATGCTTGTTATAATAAAGTAAAGTCACGTTATAGTGTTTGGCCAAGTGCTTATGCTTCGGGGGCATTAGTTAAGTGTCGTAAGGTTGGTGCGGATAACTGGGGAACTAAATCAGAGGCAGTTGAAGAGCAAAGATATTGCCCTCTTTGTGCAAAAAGAGAATCAAGATCCGAATGTTCATATGGTAAAAAAGCGTGGGAAGATTTTTCTGTAAAAGATCAAGAATATTCGATGGCAAGATCTGAATTAAAAACCATTGTTGATGCTGTAAAGAGACTTCAGATGAAGGTAAGGAAAGGTGAAGGGGATCTAGAAGCATGGGTACAATCAAAAATCACAAAAGCGGCAGATTATATTGATACTGCAGCAGATTATGTAAATAGTGGAGAAATGTCAGAAGCGATTAAACTTGATCCATCATTTGGAAATATTATTTCTGTAATTATTTCTTGGAGAGGAAAAGCATACATGAATAAAATGTTTTTCCCTCAAGTTAAATTACCAACAAGAAGAGAAATAATTGATCAAATACAAAAAGTATATCCAGGAGCAAGTGTTCTTTCATATAATGTTTCTGGTTTAGAACCTGGTCAACCATTAATTCAAGTTTATGATCCACAAAAATCTAAAAACTATTTACTGAATAACAAAACAATTGGTGAAGAAACTATAGAAGAAGTTGCTGCTTGGCAACGTAAGGAAGGAAAAAATCAAAAAGGTGGTCTCAATGAAAAAGGTCGTAAATCATACGAACGTGAGAATCCAGGAAGCGATCTTAAGGCACCACAACCTAAAGGTGGTTCACGTAGAGATTCTTTTTGTGCCAGGATGAAAGGAATGAAAGCAAAATTAACAAGTGCCAAAACTGCAAGGGATCCTGATTCAAGAATTAATAAATCATTAAGAGCCTGGAATTGTTAATATAATTGGAGCGTTTTTATGTCTGAACAGTATCTTGGCAATCCGTTATTAAAAAAAGCAAATACACCAATAGAGTTCACTAAGGACAATATTGAACAATATATAAAATGCAAAAATGATCCAGTTTATTTTGCAAAAAATTATGTAAAAATTGTAACTCTTGATAATGGATTGCAACCATTTGCATTGTATCCTTTTCAAGAGAAATTAGTTAATAACTTTCATCAACACAGATTTAATATCTGCAAGATGCCACGGCAGACTGGTAAGTCCACAACTGTTGTTTCATTTCTTTTACATTATGCAGTATTCAATGATAATGTAAATATAGGTATCCTTGCAAACAAAGCTGCAACGGCAAGAGAACTCTTAGATCGTTTGCAAACCGCATATGAAAACTTGCCAAAATGGATGCAACAGGGAATTATCTCTTGGAATAAAGGATCTTTGGAGCTGGAAAACGGAAGTAAAATCTTGGCTGCTTCTACTTCTGCTTCTGCAGTTCGTGGTATGTCTTTCAATATCCTCTTTTTGGACGAATTTGCGTTCGTTCCAAATCACATCGCAGATTCATTCTTTGCATCGGTTTATCCTACGATTACTTCAGGTAAATCAACCAAAGTAATTATTGTATCTACACCACACGGTATGAATCACTTCTACCGTATGTGGCATGATGCTGAGCGTGGCAAGAATGAATATGTTTTCACTGATGTTCATTGGTCCGAAGTTCCAGGAAGAGATGAGCAATGGAAAAAACAAACGATTGCAAACACTTCAGAACAGCAATTTAAAGTTGAGTTTGAATGTGAGTTTCTTGGATCTGTTGATACTCTGATTGCACCAAGTAAACTTAGAAACTTAGTGTATGACCATCCTAAGACCCGTAGCGGCGGTTTAGATGTTTACCTTGACCCAATTGAGGAACATGACTATTTAATGACTGTAGACGTAGCCAGAGGCGTTGGGATTGATTACTCTGCATTTACTGTGGTTGATATCACAGAATTTCCTCACAGGGTTGTTGCAAAATATAGAAATAATGAAATTAAACCGATGCTTTTTCCAAGTGTCATTGTTGATGTAGCTAAGAGTTATAATGACGCATTTATATTATGTGAAGTCAATGATGTTGGAGATCAAGTAGCATCAATCATTCACTATGATCTTGAATATAATAATCTTTTAATGTGCTCAATGCGAGGCCGTGCTGGGCAAATTGCTGGACAAGGATTCTCTGGTAAAAAGACTCAACTTGGAGTCAAGATGTCTAAGACCGTTAAAAAGGTTGGATGTTTGAATCTTAAGACTATGATCGAGGAAGATAAACTTATCTTTAACGATTATGAAATCATGAGTGAACTTACAACATTTATTCAAAAGCATAACTCATTTGAAGCTGAAGAGGGATGTAATGATGACCTTGCAATGTGTTTGGTAATCTATGCTTGGTTAGTTGCACAAGATTATTTTAAAGAACTGACAGATCAAGATGTTAGAAAGCGTCTCTATGATGAGCAAAAAAATCAAATAGAACAAGATATGGCTCCATTTGGTTTTATTGTTGATGGTACTGATGAATCCAGTTTTATTGATGATGACGGTGACAGATGGTTTACTGATGAATATGGAGACCGATCATACCTGTGGGAGTATCGTTAATGAACTTAGACGCCCAATTAAAACTTGGACATTTATTATTCAAAGAACGAAACTGCAGAACCTGTAGACAACAAAAAAATTTAATAGAAGATTTTTATAAAATTCGCAAAGGATCTGGTATATCTTCATATTCGTATGAGTGTAAAAAATGTACAATTAATCGTGTAGTTTTAAGCAGAATACAAACTACACTTTTTGACAAATGGGAATATCCTGACTGGTAATTTGTTCATGCATTGTTTCCCGACTCAAAAGTAACTTTTTAATAAATATTTTTTAGATAAACTGAGATTTCACGGAGAAAAAAATGGCGACTCCACAATTATCTCCTGGTATACTTATCAGGGAAGTTGATTTAACTGTAGGGAGGGCTGATAATGTTCTCGATAATATCGGAGCAATTGCGGGGCCCTTTACAATGGGTCCTGTCAATGAACCAATTGATATTGCCACAGAAGCACAATTAATTAATACTTTTGGCAAACCATTATCAACTGATGGACAATATGAATTTTGGATGACAGCATCTTCATTCTTAAGTTATGGAGGTGTATTAAAAGTTGTTAGAACTTCCAATTCTACGTTAAATAATGCTAATGCTGCTGTTGGATTTGCTGCAACTACAAGTTTACAAATTGATAATTATGACGACTACAATTTAAATTATTCTGCAGATAGTGTAAATTGGGTTTATGCCGCTAAGAATCCCGGTTCTTGGGCAAATACGATGAAAGTTTGTGTGATTGATGATGAAGCAGATCAGACAATTGGAATTACCACTAGCAGTCTATCATCTATTGGGGCTATAATTGGATATGGTGTTACAGTTGCTGTTGCGGCAATAACAATTCCTGGTGAGGGAATAACCAATTCATTTACGGGATATTTAAAAGGTATAATCACTGGAGTTACAACCAATTCTACCAGTTTGGATAGTTCTATCGATGTAAAATTATTTTCTAGAGTTTCTTCTGCTGGAACGGAAACTCAAATTGATTACCAACAATCTAATAGAGCATCAGCATTTACGGTAAATGATACACTAAAATTCATTAATAATTCGGGAATTGTAACTGGATCAAACGCTACTGCAGTTTCAATTGTAGATTGGTATGATCAACAAACTCTTGGATTGACAAATAGCACAGTTTATTGGAAATCTATAGCACCAAAACCAGGAACTTCATCATATGCTTCAGAAAGAAATTCTAAAAATGATGAAATTCATGTTGTAGTTTATGATGACAAGGGATCTATTACTGGAATTCAAGGTAATCTTTTAGAAAAACATATTGGGCTTTCTAAAGCAACCGATGCCATATCTGCAGTAAATTCGCCACAGAAAATTTTCTGGAAAAATTATATTGCAGATAATTCGAAATACATTTATGCTGGAGATAATCCTTCTGTTGGTTCGGATTTATATAATCAAACCACACCAAGATCTTCTGGTTTTTCTACAGCATATACTGCATATACGGAGTCAGAAGGTCAGTGGAATATTGCTGCTCAAGGAAAATCGTTCAGTTCAATTGGTAATGTATCATATACTCTCACTAGTGGTTTTGATTATACGACACAAAATGGGATGACATCTAATCTTTCAGATTTAATTACGTCTTACGAATTATTTTCAAACAAAGATGAAATTGCTGTTGATTATCTTCTTATGGGTCCAGGATCAACAAATAAATTTCAATCTCAAGCGAAAGCAAATTATTTAATTTCTATTGCAAATAATAGAAAGGATTGTCTGGCAGTTGTTTCTCCACATAGGGCTGATGTTGTTAACGTTACGAACTCTACCCCATTGACTCCTATTACACAAACAACCAACTTAATTGAATTCTTCGCACCACTTTCATCATCATCATTTGCAGTGTTTGATAGTGGTTATAAGTATACTTATGATAGATTTAATAATACTTTCCGTTATATTCCATGCAATGGAGATGTTGCTGGATTGATGGTAAGAACTGCTATTACTTCATATCCATGGTTCTCACCAGCTGGACAACAAAGAGGTGTATTGAATAATGCGACTAAACTTGCATACAATCCATCAAAGGCTCAAAGAGATCAACTTTATCCCCTGAGAGTTAATTCAATTATTAACCAACCAGGGACTGGGGCAATTCTTTATGGAGATAAGACTGCGTTGGCATATGCTTCGGCATTTGACCGTATTAATGTTCGCCGTCTTTTCCTGACAATTGAACAGTCCCTCGAAAGAACTGCAAATGCTCAACTCTTTGAACTGAACGATCAAATCACAAGATCAAACTTTGTCAATATTGTTGAACCATATCTGAGAGACATTCAAGCAAAGCGTGGTCTATATGACTTCTTAGTTGTTTGTGATGAAACAAATAACACTCCTGATGTTATTGATAACAATGAATTTAGAGCTGACATTTATCTAAAACCAACGAAGTCAATTAACTACGTAACCCTAACTTTCGTAGCGACTCGAACTGGGGTCAGCTTTGAGGAAGTTGCAGGAACTGTTTGATCATATAATTAATTACTAAGGAGGACCCTAAAAATGGCACAAATTCCAACAAGAAACATTTCACAGTTCAAATCAAAACTCATTGGTGGTGGTGCTCGCCCTAACCTATTTGAGGTTAGTGTAGCGTTCCCAACAGGAGTAAACCTGGGAATTCAGAATGATGGAACTGGAACATTTGATTCAGAAAACTTCAGATTTCTTTGTAAATCAGCTGCACTTCCTGCATCTACCGTTGCAGAAGTAGCAGTTCCTTTCAGAGGAAGAACTTTAAAAGTTGCTGGAGAAAGATCATTTGATAACTGGTCAATCACCGTTATCAACGATGAAAACTTCGGACACAGAAAAGCATTTGAAGCCTGGATGCAAAACATTGCTCAGTATGGTGACAGTTCGGGTTTGACGAACCCATCAGATTATATGGGTAATGCTACAGTTTATCAACTTGGAAGAACTGCCGCTTCTCAGCAAGGTGAGGGAACAACTTCTGGTCCATCAAACATTCTTGCGCAGTATAGGTTTGTTGATATTTTCCCAACTTCAATTTCGGATATTCCTCTTTCGTATGAAACTGAGAATTCAATTGAAGAGTTTACTGTTGAGTTCCAGATTCAGTACTTCTATCCTGAGGCTGCCGGTTCTGGCGCTTAATAAATAGTACAAATAAGACCACACTTTAATAATGGCAAAACTTTTTGGGTTCTCTATTGAAAATAAAGAACCATTATCCCCTGGTGTAGTTTCCCCCGTTCCTCCCAATAATGAGGACGGGGTTGATCATTATTTAACCAGTGGATTTTTTGGTTCTTATGTTGATCTAGAAGGAATTTATAGAACTGATTTTGATTTAATTAAAAGATATCGTGAGATGGCACTTCACCCAGAGTGTGATAGTGCAATTGAAGACGTTGTAAATGAAGCTATTGTTTCGGATAGTGATGACAGTCCAGTAAAAATTGAATTTTCAAATTTAAATGCTAGTGATGGTATTAAACACAAGATAAGACAAGAGTTTAAGTATATTTTAGACCTTTTAGATTTTGATAAAAAGTGTCATGAGATCTATAGAAATTGGTATATTGATGGTAGAATTTTTTACCATAAAGTAATTGATTTAAAAAATCCACAAAAAGGAATTCAAGAGTTAAGATATATTGACTCTATGAAAATGCGTTATGTAAGGCAAACCAAAAAAACTGCAAACGATGATCGCAGTATTCGGTTAGCCAACATGAATAATGATAATCCAATGCAGTATGAGTTTCCTGAAATTGAAGAGTATTTTATCTATACCCCACAAGCAACATATCCAACATCGAATCCATCATCTCTTGGAGATAAAAAAGGAATTAAAATTTCAAAAGATGCAATTACGTATTGCTCATCAGGACTTGTAGATAGAAATAAGGGATCAACATTATCTTATCTTCATAAAGCAATTAAGGCTCTCAATCAACTTCGTATGATTGAGGATGCGCTGGTTATCTATAGATTGTCTCGTGCTCCAGAACGTAGAATTTTCTATATTGACGTTGGCAATCTTCCAAAAGTAAAGGCAGAACAATATCTTCGTGATGTGATGAGTCGTTATCGTAATAAACTTGTATATGATGCGAATACAGGTGAAATTCGTGATGACAAAAAATACATGAGTATGCTCGAAGATTTTTGGCTTCCAAGAAGAGAAGGTGGTAGAGGAACTGAGATTACCACTCTTCCTGGAGGACAAAATCTTGGAGAAATTACAGATATTAAATATTTTCAAGAAAAACTATATCGTTCATTGAATGTTCCATCATCAAGAGTTGGTGGAGATAGTGGATTTAATCTTGGAAGATCTTCAGAAATTCTGCGTGATGAAGTTAAATTTAGTAAGTTTGTTGGACGTTTGAGAAAAAGATTCTCAAATATGTTCAATGATATGCTAAAGACTCAACTTATTCTTAAGAATATCATCACCCCTGAAGATTGGGAGATGATGAGCGAGCACATTCAATACGATTATTTGTATGACAATCATTTCTCAGAACTCAAAGAATCTGAACTGTTAATGGAACGTCTGAACATGGTTTCTCAAGCAGAACAATATGTTGGTAAATATTTCTCACAAGATTATATTCGTAGAAAAATTCTTCGTCAAACTGATGAAGAAATTCTTCAGCAAGATAAAATTATTGATAAAGAAATTAAGAATGGCACAATTCCAGATCCAGCAGATATGATGATTGATCCTACAACTGGCCAACCGATGCCAGCAGCTCCAGGAGTTGGTGGAGATCTTGGAAAACCAGTAATGGAACCAAATACTGATGCTCAAGGTGCTGCAACTGAAGCAAGTGGTAAACAAATCGAAATGCCAAAACCACCAAAGGGTGGTGAGATCTAATAAATAACAACGATACTTATTCTAGAAATCATGGATGAATTAATGGATATGATTGCTACTGATGAAAGTCCTTCACAGATCAGTGACAAAATTAAAGAGTTACTCTTTGCAAAATCTGGAGAAAAAGTAGACGCATTTAAGCCTATCGTTGCTTCTTCAATGTTTGATAATTCTGAACAAGAATACGATGAGGAAGAATGATAAATGTCTGAAGACTTATCAGATTTTTTTCAACTTATAGCAGATTTATAAATAACTAATAAATGTATTATACGAATAATGACACATAGACCAGTTGGATCTGGAGTTTCTTTTGCCACATCCACAACATCAGCAAAATCAGCAGCGTTCTCTGGGAGAAGCAATACTCTCAGAATAGTTGCAACTGGCGCAAATGCTTTTGTAGCAATTGGAACAGAACCAACTGCTACTCTTAGTGATTATTGTATTCCATCTGGAACTTCTGCAACTCTTGCAATTGATACTGGTTCTGCAAGAGTTTCTGGTGTGACCACTGGAGCAACCACCACTTATATTGATTTTCCAGAAGGCCAAGCATCACCTTTTGGCATTGGAGATTATGTAAGTCTGACTGCATCTCAGCAAACTTATTATAATTTTGTTCATGGGCCTGTAACTGAAGTATTCAATACTTCAAATCAGAGTGGATATTTTTCAACAAGAATTGGAATTGGAACTAGTACTTCAGGAATTACTACAGCATTTAGTGATCCAGATGCAATTTTGAGAAACTCCATTAAAGTCGCAGCAATTACCGATACTGGTGCTGGACTTCTTTATACACAACAAGTACAAATTACAGGTCAAGCATAAAATGAAACTCCTCAGAGAAGAAATCGAATCCGTAGAGTTTATCGTTGAAGAACGCAACGGTAAAAAATCACTTTATATTGAAGGCATTTTCCTTCAAGGAGACATTAAGAACCGCAATGGTCGCATGTATCCTATGGAAACTCTTCGTCGTGAAGTTGCTCGTTATAATGAAAACCATGTTTTAGCTGGAAGAGCTCTTGGAGAACTGGGACATCCAGATGGTCCCACAGTAAATCTTGATCGTGTTTCTCACAAGATCACTTCTCTTCGTGAGAGTGGTTCTAACTTCATTGGTAAAGCTAAAATCCTTAACACACCTATGGGTAAGATTGCAGAATCGTTGATTTCTGAAGGAGTAAGACTGGGTGTTTCTTCCCGTGGTGTTGGTTCACTCCAAATTACAAGAGAAGGAATTAATGTTGTAGGTGAAGACTTTATGTTGGCAACTGCTGCTGATATTGTTGCCGATCCTTCAGCCCCTGATGCATTCATATCAGGTATTATGGAAGGCAAAGATTGGGTTTGGGATGGTGGCATTCTTCGTGAAAAGTATGCTACAAAAACTTATGCAAGAATTAATACTCTTGTAGACCAGAAAAAACTTGATGAACAGAAATTGAATCTGTTCGATGATTTTCTGGCAAATTTATAATTTATAAATAAATATAGTTTATAACTTTACGGTTAACAGGAGGGAGAGTTCAAATGTCTCGTGGAGATTTACAAGAAATGGAAGTAGACACCAAGCAATCCAGAACTGCTGTCAATGCAAATGCAAAGGCAGCAGATCCGATGCCAAAAATGACCACTGGTGGTCAAGGCGTAAGTTGGGAAGATCTTGGGGGTCCTACTCCTGAGAACTATCGTTCAGACGACGATTCCGCAAAATTAAAGACACCTGGCGCAACTCTGAAACAAGTCAGAGATGTTGTCAACAAAGGTGCTAAATCTGCCGACCCTATGAAGGGTATGAAAGAAGATGCGGAATATGATGAAGATGAAGAACTCTTAGAAGCCAAAGAAGAAGACGAAGAAGAAGACGAAGAGGAAGAAGAAGAGAAGGGTAGTAAAAAGAATAAAAAGGAAGGCAAAAAAAATTCTTTTAAAGATGATGAAGAGGATATGGAAGAGTCTTTCCAAATTGAAGATGATGTAAATGCACTTCTTAGTGGAGAAGAACTCTCCGAAGGTTTCAAAGAAAAGGCAAAAATCATATTTGAAGCTGCACTTAAGTCAAAGATTACTGAAATTAAAGAAACAGTTGAATCTCAATATGAGCAGAAACTAATCGAAGAAGTTGAAGTAATCAAAGAAGCACTTTCAGATAGGGTTGACTCCTATCTGGAATATGTTTCTGAAGAGTGGTTCGTAGAAAACGAACTTGCTATTGAGCACGGTCTTAAGACCGATTTAACTGAATCATTCCTTTCAGGCATGAAGGGACTTTTTGAAGAACATTATGTAACAATCCCTGAAGATAGATATGATGTATTAGAAAGTATGGTAGAAAAACTTGATGACATGGAGACAAAACTCAACGAGCAAATTGAGAAGAATATCTCCCTTAACAAGCGTCTCGCAGAGTCGGTTGCTGATGGAATCTTAGATCAAGTTTCTGATGGCCTTGCTGCTACTCAGAAAGAAAAGCTCGCTTCACTTTCCGAAAGTGTTGAGTTTGAAAGTGAAGAAGAATATCGTGAAAAAGTGGAGATGCTGAGAGAATCATATTTCCCAGCAAACAAAACTCCTAAAGCACATGCTGAAACCTTATCTGAGGGTGTAGACCATTCGCCAGAATCAATTTCAGGCACAATGGCTGGATACCTGAGAACCCTTGAAGCTGTTGCTAAAATCTGAATTTAATATTAAATCAAACACAAACATTCACCAAAGGTAAACGCAAATGTTCAACGCAGAACATCTGCAGGAAAAGTGGGCACCACTCCTCAATTATGAGGGTCTTGATCAAATCAAAGATTCCCATCGTAGAGCGGTAACCGCTGTCCTGCTAGAGAACCAAGAAAAATTCCTCCGTGAGGAAGCATCATTCTCCTCAGGTATGAACCTGATGGAAGCACCAACCAACGCAGCTGGTACTGGTGGTTATGGAGGTGGCTCAGCTGCTGGTGGACCTACTGCAGGTTTCGATCCAGTTCTGATCTCATTGATCAGACGTTCAATGCCTAACTTGGTCGCATATGACCTCGCTGGCGTTCAACCAATGAACGGTCCTACTGGACTCATCTTCGCAATGCGTTCACGTTACAACACCCAGAGCGGCACTGAATCATCCTTCAACGAATCAGATACTTCATTCTCGGGTCAAGATGCTGGTTTCGACCTTACAGGCAGTTTTGCTGATGCTGCTGCTGGTATCGGTACAACCACTCAGTCGGGTACTAACCCTTCAATCCTAAACCCTGTTGGTACTGCAACCTCAACCGCGTATAACGTCGGTTCAGGCATGAACACGGCTGATGCAGAAAACCTTGATGGTACTGGAAGCAATGCTTTCAACCAGATGGCTTTCTCAATCGAGAAAGTTACCGTTACTGCAAAGTCCCGTGCTCTGAAGGCTGAGTATTCACTCGAACTCGCACAAGACCTCAAGGCAATCCACGGTCTGAATGCTGAAGCGGAATTGGCAAACATTCTCTCAACCGAGATTCTTGCTGAAATCAACCGCGAAGTTATTCGTACCATCTATAAGATTGCTGAGCAAGGTGCTGTTGAAAACACCGCTACTGCTGGTGTATTTGACCTCGACATCGACTCCAACGGTCGTTGGTCAGTTGAGAAGTTCAAGGGTCTTCTGTTCCAAATCGAAAGAGATGCAAACAGAGTCGCTCAAAGAACTCGTAGAGGAAAAGGTAACATCATCATGTGCTCTGCTGACGTTGCTTCAGCACTGACCATGGCTGGTGTTCTCGATTACACCCCTGCACTCAACGCTAATCTGAACGTTGATGATACCGGCAGCACTTTCGCTGGTACAATCCAAGGTAAATATAGAGTATATATTGACCCATATTCGGCAAACCTGGCTGCTGATAACAGCGGTCTGTCACAAGGAACCAACCAATACTACGTTGTTGGTTATAAGGGTTCTTCTCCTTATGATGCCGGACTGTTCTATTGCCCATATGTTCCTCTCCAAATGGTTCGTGCCGTTGGTGAGAACAACTTCCAGCCAAAAATCGGGTTTAAGACTCGTTATGGCATCGTTGCTAACCCATTTGCTGAAGGCACCAACCAAGGTCTCGGCAGACTCCGCGTCAACAGCAACCGCTACTACCGTAGAGTTGCAGTTAAAAATCTCATGTGAGTCTTTCTCACAAGTTTCATGGGGGGTCTTCGGACCCTCTTTTTTTTATCTAAATAGAAATAAAAATGGCTACAGGAAACGCATTTTCTTCTCAGATACAAAATAGAAACTTTTTATCTCCAGTAGGATTTAAGTTTATATTGAATAGATGTCCAAAGGTTGCATTTTTTTCTAACTCGGCAAACATTCCAGGTTTGACTTTAGGAGTTGTAGAGCAACCAACATACCTAAAGAATATTGATACTCCTGGAGATAAAATTTCCTTTGAGGATTTGACAGTTAGATTTTTGGTTGATGAAAATCTTGAAAACTATATGGAAATTCAAAATTGGATTCGTGGTCTTGGATTTCCCGATAGTTTAGATGAAATTTATGATCTTCAAAGACAACAGAAATATGTTGATACTACAGATTCAAAATTAATGGACATCTATTCTGATGGTACTCTACAAATTTTAACAAGTAGCAATAATCCAAACTTTAAGTTAAAATTTAAAGATCTGTGGCCATACTCTCTATCAAATCTTCAATTTGATGCTACAGATTCTGACATTGAATATTTGACTGCAGAGGCAACTTTCAAGTATACTATCTATGAAATAACTGATTTAAATGGAAATAAATTATGAGTTTTGATCTTGATATGATTCAAAAGATGTGGGAAAAAGATTCCCAGATTGATATTGATAATCTACACACAGAGTCTTTAAATATTCCAGTTCTCCATGCAAAGTACTTTGAAATTTATAACAATGTCGTACTTTTAAGAAAAAAAGCAGAACAACAGAAAAGAAATATCCGTCACGAAAGATTTGAATACTATACTGGCAAATCCGATCCAGAAGTTTATATTGAAGATCCTTTCCCAAAAAAGATTCGTGACAAAGATACATTGCAGAAATATCTTGATGCTGACGAAAAACTTTCCACAGTTTGTTTAAAAAATGATTATTATGATACGATGCTAAATTATTTGGAAAGTATTCTTAAAGTCATTCAAAATAGAACATATCAGATTAAAAATTCTATAGAATTTATAAAATTTCAATCTGGATTGGGTTAATAAATATTAATAGATAGATGAACTCATGTGAAAACTACAGATCTTGTTATATCCAAGTCTAACGAAGTATTTTTAAAAGTTAATACTGATCCTCACATTGAGTATGAACTAAGAGATCATTTTAAGTTTGAAGTTCCAAATGCAAAGTTCATGCCGCAATATCGTGGTAGAAATTGGAACGGAGAAATTCATTTATTTGATATTAGATCCAAACAAATTTACGTAGGGCTTCTAGACAAGATTGTAGATTTTTGCAGTCAATACGGATATACTTATACATTTGAAGACAATAAATTCTACGGACTCCCATTTGAAATCAATGAAAATATTTCTTATGAGGGTGTAAAGGACTATATGAATTCTATTTGTTCACACACTCCTCGGGATTATCAAATTGAGGGAGTATATGATGCCCTACGACATAATCGAAAATTGTTGATAAGTCCCACTGCGTCAGGTAAATCATTAATGATTTACGCTCTCGCGCAGTATTATATGGATAGGAATGAAAAAATTCTTGTAGTCGTTCCAACGACCAGTCTTGTAAGTCAACTATACGGGGATTTCCACGATTATGGGATGGATGTTGAGTCATGTTGTCATCAAATTTATGCAGGAAAAGAAAAGACTAATGAGCATCCTATCACAATTACAACTTGGCAGTCAATCTATAAATTGGAAAGATCTTTCTTCGAAGATTATAATGTTGTGATAGGAGATGAAGCCCATCTTTTTAAAAGTAAGTCATTAGTATCTATAATGACAAAATTACATCACGCAAAGTATCGCTTTGGATTTACCGGAACTTTAGACGGATCCCAAACTCACAAATGGGTTTTGGAAGGATTATTTGGTCCATCTTATAAAGTTACTAAAACAGAAGAACTAATGAGACAAGGGTATCTTTCTCAACTTAATATTCGCTGTTTGGTTCTCAAACATATACCACAAAAATTTGAAACTTACGAAGATGAAATTCAGTATCTTATATCACATGAGCAAAGAAATAATTTTATTAAAAATCTTTCTCTAGATTTAAAAGGAAATACACTTATTCTTTTTGCAAGAGTTGAAGCTCATGGAGCCATACTCCACGAAAAGATAAATAATGATAAGCAGGATGACCGTAAGGTATTTTTTGTTCACGGTGGTGTTGATGCAGAAGAAAGAGAGTTAGTTCGAGAAATTACTGAAAGGGAAGACAACGCAATCATTGTTGCTTCTTATGGAACTTTTTCTACCGGTATTAATATTAAAAGACTTCATAATGTTATTTTTGCTTCGCCCAGTAAATCGAGAATTAGAAATTTACAATCAATTGGAAGAGTACTTAGAAAAGGAAAAAATAAATCTGAAGCAGTACTCTATGACATATCTGACGATTGTACATATAAATTGAGAAAGAACTATACTTTAAATCATTTCATCGAAAGAATTAAAATTTATAATGAAGAGAATTTCAATTACGATATAATCACAATTCAATTAAAAACATGATTTACTATACAGAGGAAATGTCAAATGGGAATTGAAGAAGATTTTTATGCAACACTTAAATTAAAATCTGGAGAAGAAATCTTTGCTAAGGTCGCAGCTACCGAAGAAGAAAATAGAACTTTACTCCTAGTATCGAGTCCCATTGTAGTTTCTGAAGTCAAAGGAAGAATGGGAATCTTGGGATATCAAATAGAACCATGGTTAAAAACAACCACTGAAGACATGTTCATTCTGAACATGGATGATATCCTTACAATGAGTGAATCTTCTGATATTGAAATGATTTATCACTACCAATCTTACGTGAAACAAGCAGACAAATTGAAGAACAAACAAACCAAACTCAACAAAGAGATGGGATATATCTCCAGTGTTAATGATGCTAAAGAAATCTTGGAGAAGCTCTTTAAAGATAGCTAATACCCCATCTCAACCCTAACAAAGGTATTCTACACATATTTTATGTACTTGTCAAGTGTCTCTAAAAATGGTATAATTTATACATACTAAGAGTTAAACAAATGATAACTACAGAAATTATGACCAAAAGAAAAAGGTCAGCTCATTATATAAACAATAAAGAATTTCTTGCGGCATTGATTAAATATCGTGAAGATAAAGAAATTGCTCTTCTTCAAGATAAACCCAAACCAAGAATTCCCAACTACCTAGGTGAATGCTTTCTAAAGATTGCTACTCATTTATCATATAAACCAAATTTTGTTAATTACATGTTTAAAGATGACATGATTTGTGATGGTATTGAGAATTGTGTTCAATACATTCATAATTTTAATCCAGAAAAATCTCAAAATCCTTTTGCATATTTTACTCAGATTATTTACTATGCATTTTTGAGAAGAATTCAAAAGGAAAAGAAGCAATTGGAAATTAAAAATAAAATTTTGGAAAGCAGTGGATTTGATGAAGTATTTGAAGATGGTAGTGTTGACGGATCTAATTATTCCAACTATAATAGTATCAAGGACGCGGTTTATTCCAAACTCAGGCACTGAATGAAAGTAGCAATTATTACAGACCAGCATTTTGGAGCAAGGAAAAACTCTAAGATTTTCCATGATTATTTTTTACAATTCTATAATGAAGTATTTTTCCCGACCTTGGAAAGGGAGGGAATAACTACTATTGTAGATATGGGAGATACATTTGATAGTCGTAAAGGTATTGATTTTTCTGCCCTTGCATGGGCTAAAAATAATTACTATGATCGTCTTAAAGAACTTGGGTGTACAGTCCATACAATTGTAGGTAATCATACAACTTATTATAAAAATACAAACAATGTCAATTCTGTAGATCTTCTTTTGCGGGAGTATGATAATGTAAAAGTTTATTCAGAAGCAACTGAAGTTTTGTTGGATAAACTGAAAGTGTTTTTTATTCCTTGGATTAATCAAGAAAACGAAGAGAACACACTTAAGTGTATTCAAAAAACCAAAGCAAATGTTGTAATGGGGCATCTTGAGTTTCAAGGATTTCGTGTCAATAATCAATTGATTATGGAACACGGTTTAGATAGTAAATTGTTTGAAAAGTTTAAACTAGTTTATTCTGGGCATTATCATACCCGATCAACTGATGGAAGAATTTTTTATCTCGGAAATCCATATGAGATGTATTGGAATGATGTGAATGATACTCGTGGATTTCATATCTTTGATACGGAAACTTTAGAACACGCTCCAATCAACAATCCATTTAAAATGTTTCATAACATTTATTATGAGGATACTTCATATCAAACTTTTGATACTAGACAATATGAGGAAAAGATTGTTAAGGTAATCGTTCGTAAAAAAACTGATACCAAAAATTTTGAACAGTTTATTGATAAACTTTACTCTTCAAACATTGCAGATCTTAAGATCGTAGAAAACTTTGATTTTGCTGTATGGTATGATAAAGATGATTCAACATTTGAATCTGAAGATACTCTTTCTATTTTAAATAGATATGTTGAAGAGTCTGAAGTTGATTTAAATAAATCAACTCTTCAAAAACTTCTTCAAGAAATCTACCAAGAAGCATGTGAGCTGGTTTAATGTTCCTCATAACCAAAGAAGGAAAGGAAGATGAAGGTGCATATTCAGTTGTAGATGAAGATGGGGATTCAATTCTTTATCTTTTTGAGGATGAAGATGATGCATGTAGATTTGCTATGATGCTTGAAGAACAAGAATTTCCAGAAATGCATGTAATAGAAGTAGAAGATGGTCTGATTATTAGGACTTGTGAAATTAGAAATTGTAGATACACTTTGATCACTCCAAACGATATTGTGATTCCACCCCCATACCATGATTTTATTTGAAACGATTCGTTGGAAGAATTTTCTTTCTACAGGTAATCAATTTACAGAAGTTAAACTAAATCAACACAGTACAACATTGATTGTTGGGACGAATGGATCTGGCAAAAGCACAGTCTTGGACGCACTTACATTCTCGTTGTTTGGTAAGCCTTTTCGCAAGATCAACAAACCACAATTGGTAAATATAATCAACGAAAAGGATTGTTGTGTCGAAGTTGAGTTTTCAATTGGATCTACAAAATGGAAAGTTATTCGAGGAATCAAACCCAATATTTTTGAGATCTGGAAAAACGATTCTTTGTTAAATCAAGCATCTGCATCAATAGATCAACAGAAATGGTTTGAGCAAAATGTTCTGAAAATGAATTACAAGTCTTTCACTCAGATTGTGATTCTTGGCAGCAGCACTTTTGTACCCTTTATGCAATTGTCATCTACAAATCGAAGAGAAGTAATTGAAGATCTTTTGGACATTAGGATCTTTTCTTCAATGAATATTGTGATCAAAGAAAAAATTCGTCAACTGAAAGAAGAAATTAAAACTCTAGAGTTGAAAAAAGAAAACTTGTTAGATAAAGTTCAAATGCAGAAGAACTTTATTGAACAACTAGAAAATCGTGGAAAGGAAAATATTAAAGACAAAGAAATATCGATTATGTCTTTGGTTGAAGAGAGTGGATTTTTGATAGATGAAAATTCTTCTCTTGAAGAACCTCTTCGTGAATATATTAGAGATCAAGATAAGTTAGTTGGATATGCTGATAAACTGAAAAAGTTGGGAAACCTGAAAGGTAAAATCTCCCAGAAAGTATCTACCATTACTAAAGAGCATCAATTCTTTACTGAAAATACGGTTTGTCCCACTTGCACACAGACTATTGAAGACGAGTTTCGATTAAATAGAGTTATAGACGCTCAAGATAAAGCAAAAGAATTGCAATCTGGTTATAAAGAGCTGGAGAAGGCAATTAAAGAGGAAGAAGATCGAGAGCGTCAATTCATTACTCTTTCTAAGGAGATTTCAAAACTAACAAATGGCATTTCACAAAATAATATTAAGATTTCTGGATGTCAGAGACAAATCAGAAATCTTGAATCTGAAATTCAAACTATTACCAATCAACTTGAAAATAGAAATACTGAACATGAGAAACTAGAATCCTTTAAAGATAACTTAAAAATTACATACGACGATCTTTCTTCTAAAAAAGATACAATTAGACACTACGATTTTTCTTATGGGTTGTTAAAAGATGGTGGAGTCAAGTCTCAAATTATCAAGAAGTATCTTCCTCTGATTAATCAGCAAGTAAATAGATTCCTTCAAATGATGGACTTCTATATTAACTTTACTCTTGACGAAGAATTCAACGAAACAATTCAGTCTCCAATTCATGAAGACTTTTCCTATGCTTCTTTTAGTGAAGGAGAAAAGATGAGAATTGATTTGGCTCTTCTTTTTACTTGGCGCGAAGTTGCTAGATTTAAAAACTCAGTTAATACAAATTTATTAATTATGGATGAAGTATTTGATTCATCTCTTGATGGATTTGGAACTGAAGAATTTCTTAAAATTATTTGTTATGTCATTAAGGATGCTAATATCTTTGTGATCTCACACAAAACTGGCCTTGAGGACAGATTCGAAAGTGTCACAAGGTTTGACAAGAAGGCAGGATTTTCGTATAAAATAGATTCATAAGCACAAGACCGATGCAAGTTCCAAACCGTTACCATCATTCTAAGAAGGAGCAGAAACGGACATTGAAACCGCAGGCACTCCGACAAGCAAAGGCACGACTTAAGGCATTCAAGAATAAGCACTCTGAAAAGAGTGTTTTTTTTTTCATAAATAATTGAAAAGTATTTGTAAGATGAACTCACAAGAACTTCGTGCCCTTCAAGAAGCTTATAGTCAGGTTTATGAACTTGATGAAGCAACTGCCATGGCAAAGAGAGGCAAGGATGAGACTGAAATTCGTAATACAATTGCTAAGAAAACTGGCGGCGGCGAGTCTGCAGATAGAGCATCTGCACTAGAAAAGCAATCAACTTATGATCCTAAAACAGACCAGCAAAGACAAAATTATGCCAGAGCACAAAGAGGTGATTTCCGTAAAACTACTTCTTCATCTCCTGGTCTTCGTGGATATGCTCATCAATCAAGTGATCCTGCTGTAAAAGCAAAGCAAGCAGCAAGAGGTAATCAGAGAGCTCGTGTTGCT
>Ga0181358_1000374_pt1 | contig 19914 bp, 31 predicted proteins | sample Fa13VDMM110SD_FD_130096 | JGI IMG/M metagenome (GOLD analysis project Ga0181358, IMG submission 130096) | Freshwater viral communities from Lake Michigan, USA - Fa13.VD.MM110.S.D | ecosystem: Environmental > Aquatic > Freshwater > Lake | place: USA: Michigan | collected 2013-09-24 | reverse complement strand
ATAAAGACTCTATAAAGACTCTATAAAGACTCTGAGAAACTGCTAAGTCCTTGATATATAAAGATAACCACTAAAAAATAAAGACATATAGACTCTGAACGTCCAAGAGGTCACAAAAAATAAAATGTCTCATTTGGACCAAAAGAGTCTTTACTCAGTATATCCCCCAAAAAGAGTCTTTATTCCCCTTTATAGAGTCTTTATTTTGTACCTCCTTATAGCACAATTCCCTTTATCCAAAGACCGAGGTCCACCCCCCTTCCTCCTCCCACACACCCACCCCTTCCTCCTCCCCTCCCAAGTTATAACCCCACCAAGCAAGGCTTTCTGTCATTATAATTTATTTTCAAATACCGCTTGACAGTTTAGATTGTCACCTATAATCTTGAAACATCGACAGAAAGATAGGAGATGAAGAACATGTCTCGCGCATACATTTACAAAGTCGTTGTGCATATCAAACACGTCACCCAGTTGGGAGGTAATAGAAGCCTCCTGATTGAGGAGGACCATCCTTATTACTTTAGTACGAGCCTAGCCGCCAAGGACTTTGGCGACAGTGTCATGGACGTTTATGATTGGAAGTACTCGTTCTCTGCTGTTCCGATGTTCGAGGACAGTAGGCATGGCATAGATGACGCCATATTGTGTTTCAGCGAGGACGTTGAGAGTTTAATCAGATCGGTTCCATCTGTTACAGTTGCGGCCTGAGGGGGTTGATTCCTGCATCCGCGATGGCAACGGGCAAGTGTGAAAGGCACTACAAGGCAAGGTTCGGGCCTCAGATCACCGCTAACTTGGATTTCCCGTGAAACCCTGCAAGCCATCCCCTATTAACTTAGAAAGAGAGATCAACATGACCTATGACCCGACACAATCCCACTCATTTGCATCCTTTGGTTGGGATGACTTGGAAGCCATGGCATCCCACGTCTTGAACAACCACTCCGGTTTGATGGACGAGGACATATGCTTTGAGGTGAACGACGACGACGACTTGGCACTCCTTGACGAGCCGACAGACCTTCAATGGCTGTTGACGTATATGGAGTTGCACTACCAGAAATTTAACACCCACTTTGAGTGGGAACCTGCAAAGAACTTTGAGGAGAAAGCATCATGATAAATAAAATTTGCAACCACTGTGGCGGCGACAACGTATTGCGAGATGCGTTTGCTGAATGGGATTTTCAGAAGCAAGCTTGGGTCTTGCAGAATGTGTTCGACGAATGCTTTTGTGAAGATTGTGATGGGTCAACCACCATCGTCGATGAAACCATGGAGAAAGCATCATGAAACTAGGAGTTATGCCATCTGAGAATGGCTTTTCGAGACTTATCACAGAGAGCATGGCAAGCTTGTATTTCAAGCGATGTGATAAGAGCCACGATTACCACATCAGCACTGAGGTTTCTGTCACTAACGAGGATGGCACGGGTTGGCACTTTACTAAGGACGACCTGAGAGAGGCCGCAGAATTGTTTATGCAACTGGCTGACGAGTTGGAAATAAATGAGAAAAAAGGAGAAGCATCATGAGTGATATAAAAGCAGACACCTTTGCAAAGGTGTCGATGATTACCGAGGCCGCAATGAAGCAGACCTCATTGCTTATTGTTGGTAAGGCCACTGAACTGGGTGTGGATAAGTGGGACGCTGTTAAGGTACTGACTTTCTCCGCACTTGAGTTCGCCTTGAAGGCCAACCTGTTGACGGGTGCCGCGTCAGACTTGGACGCATTCAGGGCGATGATCGACGACTTGATCGACACCCTTGTGACACGGGACGAGGACGTTATTGATGCCATCAAGGGTATCAACAAGATCAAAAAAGAAAGGGCCGCGTGATGACAAAGCTAACAGAAGAACAGGTCAAGGACATAACTGCCATGACAAAGGAAATCTATGCCGACATGACAAACGCTCTCTTATTCTCCTCAAAGAAGTTTGAGGGGCAGAAGGAAGTTTATGTTCAGTCCGCCCTCATGTCATCCATGACACGGCTCCTGCTTCATACTGGACTGGCGACTGGTCTGGGCTATGACGCCATCAAAGAAGGCGTCTGCACTTGTATTGATATGTACAAGGCCGAGGCCGAGGAAGAAGAGACAGACATCCCGATATCCAAGTACATGAACTAAGGACCGAGGACCATGAGCCAATTTGAAAGAAGCATGAATATCCTTTCGATATCCAAGCCTAAGATGATACCCGTACCAAAGAGGAACGCCCACAAGATCGGCGTTCTTCATCCGAAAAGTATGCAGGGCGTGGTGACACAGACCATCCTGAACATGGAGGTCGGTCAGATGGTCACCATCAAGTATGACGGTGACCTATCCAACTTACGATCACGCTTCGCGCTGTTTCGTAAGCGTCACCCTGACATCAACATAACAACGAGGGTGACATCTGATGATACGATCAGCGTTTGGCGGCTTTCTTAAACGGCTCTTTTGCAGGAGTGCGCTAGACCTAAACGCACCGCGTGTTGTGGCATATGTCACGATACATGGAGAAACCAGAAAGGTTACATGACATGAACGCAGAAGAATTTAGTAAGGTTATAAAAAAGTTGGTGACTCAACTTGCCGGAGCAGGAATACCGGTTCAGTCCGCCAAGACTTTAATAGAGGGTGCATACAGGTGTCATGCCACAATGGCTATGGTCAACATCGCGGGGGACAAAGAGCAACAGATGAACCTCTTCCTTGAATATTTCGATGACAGCATCAGGGAGACATTGGGTGGCTTCTTTGCCATGACCGAAACTGTTGGTGATCTGGACCAAGCAGAAGTTATAGATATTGGGTTATCCACTCTCCTGACACATGCCTCATTTGGTTGCCTGATGGTAACAAAATCACCTGAGGATGCTCGTAAGATGTACGACCAGATATGTGCTACCGCGTTTGAAGCCGCCTGTGACAGGGAAAGAGATGAAGAGGAGGATGCTGATGTTACAGTTCACTGATGCAAACGCCTTGAAGACACACTACGCGGGCATAAGGGCCAAGTTCCGAGGTCCGGTGACCTACTGCCCGCCTCTAAGGCTCATCAAGACACCTGAGGTGCTTGACATGCCGGTGCCACAAGTTCGGCTTCCTGACCCGTCTAGCATCTCTCAAGAGATGCTTGACGAGTATAACAAGTACTTCACGAAGTCTACCAAGTCTCAGGTAAGGGCCATTGTAAGGGAGGTGAGTGAGAAGCATTGTGTAAAGGTGGAGGATGTCCTGTCACAGAGCAGGAAGAGAACTCTGGTCGTAGCACGTCAGGAGGCAATGTATAGAGTAAGAACCGAGGTCGGGAAGTCTTTGTTAGAGATTGCAAGGCACTTCAAGAGAGATCATTCAACAGTGATGCACAGCATCGAAGCACATGGAAAAAGGATTGCGGCATGAACACCAATAATTTTATCAAGATACTTGAGGTTTATAACGGCATCAAGGGTGAGGGTGTCACGATGGACATTACATTTGGTTCCAAGGAAGATGACATAATATCTGTGGGACATGAGTGGACTATTGAAGTCCTACTAAGGGATGTGGCCCCTATGATCAAGCTTGAGCGTGACGAACGTGAAAAGGAAGGTCCAATCTTTACTTGTTTCTTTGAGCCATCATCCATCACAAGCATCGTTATTAATAGGGATTGACACATGACACCGACAGAAAAGCTTCTTAGCGAAAGACAAGATACACACGGCGACTACAAGGAGGTTGCGCGTGTTGCCCAGACTTTCCGTGACATGATGCGTGACACGCAGGGTTGGGAGTACATGAACGACACTCAGAAGGAGGCGTTGGACAGCATGGCATCTAAGTTTGGTCGCCTTGGTTCTGGTGATCCGCACTTTCGTGATCACTGGGACGATGTAGCGGGGTACGCTACGCTCGCATCCATGAACTGTGACAGCGCAACAGACACCATAGCCCGTGACATCGCAAAGGTTGTCGGGCAGATCAAGGTCGGAGGAGAGCCGACAGGTGTTGACGAGGGTGGGGAGAGGTTCCCAGAAGTCGTGACAATCCCGAGGGTCAGCGGCAAGAAGGGTTTCTTTGGTGCCAAGAAGGATGAGGGAGAAGCGTGATGCGTAAAGGACCGTATCTAAATACCAAGAGTGGTTTGCGAAAAGGGTTGTTGGTTGTGGCAGAAATGTTGGAAACAAAAGCCCTCATCCATACTGATGCACAAAGTGACGTGGGTGATAACCCGCCAAAGCCAAACCAAAGGAATTTTAATTTAGAAATTTTAGCCCAGAGCGATTACGATTGTGGCACGGTAGCCTGTATTGGGGGTTGGTGTTGGCTTTTGAACAAGGAGATGCCCGTTCCTACAGGAGACGATGATACGGTTTTCTACAGTGTTGATGCTGCGGATAACGCGGAACAATTTGTTCATGGTGCAAAGTATCAGGATCAAAATCTTCATGAACTATTCTACCCGCCCTTTGATAGGTACGCCCGTGAAGCGGAAGAAAGTGGGAGTGATAAATGGGGGTTTTGGGATGCCTTGGACGAGTCTTTCAGCGGAGTAACCACAGAACAGGCGGCGAAGGCCATACGAAACTACCTCAAGGACGGTAACCCTGACTGGCGTTCAGTCATGACAGAAGGAGAATAGACATGGGACTCAAGAAACTTGAAGAGCGAAACAAGCAAATCATCTTACAAAGAAAGCAAGGAGATACCCAAAAAAAAATAGCCGAAAGATATAATCTAAGCCAAACTTCCATAATGGTTATATGTATGAGGGCAAAACGTATACAAGACAAAAGAGTAGTGCATGACGAGGTGGTGGATCAAGTAAAACAGGCGTTACTCAGAAGGCTTGACGAGTTGGAGTGGTCGGTTCGCACAAGAAATTATCTTATAAATAACGGCATCATCTGTATTGGTGACCTAATTAAGCAATCAGAACACGACCTATTACTCATCCCAAACCTTGGTCGCGTATGTCTTGATGAGATCAAGGAAGTTCTGGGGACAATGGGTCTTCATCTCACCAAAAAAGAGATGACAAGATGGAGACACGGTGAGTTGATTACTTATTATGCTTGAGGGTAGCACCATCTTCATGTTCTCGTTGGCGGCGGCGGTATTTATCACTGCCGTCGCCATCCTCACCCACTCAATCTGGAGATCATAGATGCCCGATATCACGATGTGCAATGGTGAGACATGCGTTTTAGCTGAGACATGCTACCGCGCACCGCAGAGCGGCACGGAGCCGAATGGTGACCGGCAGTCGTGGTTCGTTGAGGAGCCGTACTGGCGGGATGGCCGAGGTCCGACCGTCTGTGATTACTATTGGAAGATTGACCCGCCGAAGGAGAAAGAGTGATGACTGAACAAGAAATGGAAATAAACTTTCTGAGGGGTGAAGAGTTTGACAATCTGATGATTCAGCACAAAGAGTTGCGAGAAGCCACAACGGACCTGCTTAACGCGATTGATGGACTATTTCCCACAGACGGCCCTGTCAAGGCTAGGGTTCGTGCTGCACTGAAGGAGAAAGAGTGATGGCGAGAAACCCAGATTATGTGACGCGGGAAAACGCCTCGAAGAAACTTGGGCCGGAGCCTGTTACCACCTTGTTTGGAATGCGGAGGCTTGACCCAAGACAGTGTTATGGAAGCATGATTGTTGAAGTGCGGTTCAGTAGGTCCGGCGTTCCTTTGGTGAAGGAGAAAGAGTGATGGAAACCGTTGAACAGATCAGTAAGCTACAGGCGCAACTCAAGGTTCTCCAAGACGATGAAATGCAACACGCTAAAACCATCCACAATCTGTCAAAAATGGCGGCGCGGTTTCGCATAGGGCTACAGCGGATATACGACCTGCACAATAGCGGCGATGAATACAGTGAGCGAGAGATCAACGACAAGACTTATGAAATCGTTGTTAATGCGCTAGTGGGGTATGAGTGATGGCAACATGTAACTGCCAGTTGTGTAGAGAAACCTGCAACTGCGAACACTCGGCTGATCTGATCGACAGGCTGAACAACGTGAAGACGGACGTGAACGACTACTTCGTAATCGTCGATGCTGTCAATGCAATCACCGCGCTGCGGACCAAGTTGAAAGAACTGTCCGAGGACATAGGACTACAGCGGGATGATGCGTGGGACGAGGGGTATGCACACGGATACAACACAGCACTGGAGGAGAAGACAGATGAAAATAGACATTAAAGAGATGACACTTAAAGTTTACCGAGCAATGTTAAACAATGACAGCGGAGAAGGTGCCGCTGATCGTCAGGTTGCGGAGCATGGTGAGGAGAAGCAGAAGCGTTGGTCCCTCATATACCGCCCCACTGTTATTGAGACATTGGTCCAAGTTGGGTTGTACAAGCGACCCCTGCCACCACAGCCCGTTAAGAAAGACGAGGAGAGTTAACATGCCTTTTAAGAGCGATTTTAAAAGATACTTTGACAGAATGGAGGAGCAGAAAAGGAATGAGGATCGGTTTTATGCAATGCTTAAAGAACGAAATGAACATAAAAGAAATCTTATAAACAGATCAACTATGAAACATAATAGCCCTTTTGAAGGGCCGTTTGGTATTAGATCGCAGGTTTCCCGTGGCAAACCGGCTCCTGTGTCACTGCCTAAGATGTCATGGGAAAAGTAGCTTGACAGTTCAAACTGTCAGTGTATAATACCTTAATTGCTTAACGAAGAAAGGAACTAGCAAATGCGTACACTTCTTATCGACCCAGTAGCACGTTCAATCACCGAAGTTGAGTACGACGGTGACTGGAAGACGATCTCTACCCATCTCGGTTGCCATAACTTTGATGTTGTGTTCACGGACATGGGTGATGTATATGTGGATGACGAGGGGTTGCTTCAGGCCAACCAGTCCTTCTTTGTGATTGAAGGCTGTACTCCCCTTGCAGGACGTGGCTTGGTGTTTGGTCCGTGTGACGAAGCGGGCGACAGCACTGCCGCCACAGTAACCATTGATGAACTTGAAAAGAAAGTTACCTTCATGGACGCCAAGAAAGTCATGGACATGTTCAACTAAGTTTCTCTTTCCTCCCAAGGAAGCAACTGGCCCCGCTAACGCGGGGCCTTTTTTTAAGCGGCTTCTTCAATCCTTTTCTTTCTCTCAAACTGCCTCTCTTTTGTTTTAAAGAAACCCGCTAGTTCAGGCTCCTGTCTCATTAGAAGTCTGCTGTAAAAAGCCCTATGATTGTTACACAATTTAAAGATAGGGTCATTCGTCGTCATGGCTCTATGGTACCGGACAATCTCAAAGATCGCTCCAATGCCGTAGAAGTCTCTGCCGGATCGCAATAAGTCCAATGCAATCTTCTTGACCTCCTCATACACATGAGGGTTGTCCATATGGAAAGCTAGGAAAGTCAACTCAAGCTTGTCTTCATTGTTCATGTCACTCACCCTCTGCAAAAAGATTTAAACTGTAGATTGGTGTCTTATCCCCAACATATGCTCCGAGGATATTGTAGTCAAAGAACTCGTATGCCTCCCCTCTATTCATCCCATCTCTTGCTATCAGGATTTCAACAATCTTCTCATAGTCGTAGATAAGAACGAGTGTCTTCATACATATCCCAATTATCGCGTCATCAAACCCGTCTGCCTTGAGGGGCATGTCATCAGGGCCGCAGATGTCTTCAATCATCTCGTCTACTCTAGTCATGTTAGTCCCCCATTGGGTTAGTTGCTGTTCCCCATGAAGCACCAACCTCTGCATCCACCACAGATGGGATGCGAAGAGACACACAGTTCTCCATGATCTCCTTTGCCTTACGTCCTGTGGCATTGTCCGGCAACGACAAAGCCAACTCGTCGTGTATCTGGATCATCGGAAGGATACCCTCGTCAGCCAAGTCCACCAGAGCCTTCTTGGTTTGATCAGCCGCAGACCCCTGAATGAGGGAGTTCAGGGCCTTGTATGTAAACGCCCTGCGGATGTTGGGGCCGTACTGTGCAAAGGCCTCGTCGTGTGTCAGCGGCTTATGAACACCGAAGCTGGCGGGTTCCCACTTATTGTAACGACACTTGCGACCCAACAGTGTGCGTATCAAGCCGTTCTTCCCTGCCCTCTCGGAAGCATGCTCGCTCAACTGCCTCACGAACGGAACCTCTGCATGATACGTGGCAAAAAGGGTCTTTGCAGTTTCGATGTCCAAGCCCAACTGACCTGCAAGCTTTGTGATACCCATGCCATAAAACAATCCAAGGTTGATTGTCTTGGCTTGCTTCCGTGGCACACCAACAATGTCGGCGGCGATCTGATGAAAGTCGGATCGAGCATCTTCTCGATACTGTGCCACGAAGTCGGCGGCTCGATCCAGCTTCAAGAGCGAAGCATAGTGGACCACGATCCGAGGTTCTTGGGACGAGTAATCGAACGACCCCCACTGACAACCTACCTCAGGAAGAAAGAGGCTTCTAATCATCGGGCCTATGATCTCGTCCCGTGAAGGGATCTGCTGAAGGTTCGGGTTCGAGTAGCTAAACCGTCCCGTGATCGTGCCACCTTCATCGCCACGTAGCTGGTGAATGTCAGCGTGAATGCGGCCATTGCTCTGATGCTTCATGATTGTTTCGATGAACGTCGTGCGGGCCTTGTTCAACTCCCGTGCCTTGACGATCATGCGCGGCAACTCATGTGAGTGGCTCGCAAGAAACTCCTTTGTAAAGCTGGGCGCACCCGTGCCACCTGTGACAGGGTAGTTAAGACTTGCAAAATCAAACACCTTTGCCACAGACGCAGCAGCCCAGATATCGGGACTGTGTCCGTAATCTGCCTTAATCTTTTTGAGGAGTGCGCTTTCTTGTTTACCAAGTTCAATCTGCGCTCGCTGTGCCGCATCCAAGTCCACACGAACACCACGCGATCTCATGTCGATGATCGACCGCAAGACACGTAGTTCGAGTTCAAAGATGTCGGATATCTCTTCCTTGACGATCAAGCCCTTGAACAAGTCCCAGAGTTTCAAGGTCAGAGAAGCGTCCTGCTCGGCGTATGGCCCGACGTACTGAGGAGGAAGCTTGTACATCTCTGCCTTGGCATCCACACCCCACTCGTTAGCGGCGGCTGACAGAAGCTTCTCATCCTTCCGGTTCTGAAGATAGTCCTTGCCAAGGTTGTTTAGAGAGTAGCTAAAGCGGTTCTCGTCGAGCAGAGGGGCGGCAACCATCGTATCCACGATCTTGCCCCTCACCTCGACACCTTCAGCGCGTAACCAACCAACGTCGTACATTGCATTGTGAAACACATATGTTACCCGTGGGTTGGAGCAGATGTCCTTGACCCATGCCATGACACGTTTAGGGTCCATGTTACCCCCATTCTGATGTCGGATTGGAAAGTACCAAGCATCACTACGCACAGCGACGGCCACACCAATGATATGGCCGTTCTTGGTGGGCCATCCACTGCCCTTGGTCTTCAGGTCGGGGTCATAGGTCTCAAGATCAATGGCGATCTCATGCTCACCTGACAAGTCTGGAAGAGAGTCGGGGGCGCACCATTCTGATTCCGTCCGAAGGAGGGGGAGTTGCATGCTTCTCTGCTTTCATCATCTTGCCACAGGAGCATCTGGGCCATTTCTTGGAGACACTATAGACTGATTCGTGTCCTCGTACCGTGCCACAGGAGCAAGTGACCCATAGCTTGACATCATCGTAGTTATGCAATGTTAAACCCCCGTGACATCATTGGATGGATCAGATGTAGACTGTTCTTAGCGCGAGTTAAACCTACATAAAACACTCTGAACTCATCTTCTTCATCATAATTTCCACGAAACTTACTCGTGTTCTGTCTAACACTGTCTGTTAATAGCATTACATTATCACATTCTGAGCCTTTTGCCCCGTGGATTGTGGATATCGTGATACGAGATTGGTCATCAAACGTACCGCTTCTCAAGCAGGATCGTAGGTATCTCCTGTCATCCTCCGATACCTTGCCAAGTGTCTTGTCCCATGGCCGAGTATGAAGAAGCCCGTGTGACATCTGAAGCGTCTGAATATCCAGCATGGCATTCTCTGGCACACCGGGGAGTGTTTTGTGACCCCGGTCAACGTCTTCACCCAGAACCATGTACCGATAGATGTTCTTGACCTCAATACATGGCAACACCTTACCAGCACGTAGGTTCTCCCATCCTGTCACAGCCTTGATGATGTCGCTCTTAATTGTCCTGCCATTCTCGTAGTGATACAAGAGACCACGTTGTCGAACTTCTTCCTCGATTTGATTTGTACCTTTTTTGGTACGTGCCAGAAGAAGCCAGCGACCCGTTGACAAGTCAACCTCCTCACTGTGCCGGTACCATGCCACGGTGCCTTCCTCGGCCTTGGGTAGGAAAATCTTTGGTCTTCTGTTGGTGACGTTATGGATTAATCTCTGTGATATGGCGTGATGGCTTGATGGTATGCGGTAGCTTTGTCCGAGGACCTCGACGTTACCTTTCAGGTTGATGAAGTGGTTCACATCTGCACCCGCCCACCTGTAGATGGCTTGGTCGTCATCTCCTGCCACGTAAACCTCTTTTGAAGTCTGCATGATCTGACGGGCCATGAGCCACTGTAGGGCTGACAGGTCCTGCGCTTCGTCTAAAAATAGCACATCTAATTTTAGACTAAGTTCACGGGAGATGAACATCTCAATCAGATCGGTGTAATCGTATAGCTGGTTTTCTTTCTTGTATGTACGTATGCCCCTATCCACGTATTCCATACGGCTCCAGTCCGTGCGTAAAGACACGGAGGAGTTGTTGTATACACTCCTCAAGGAGTTTCTGGTTATGCGGGCCATGTTGATGGTTTCAAGGAACCTGTCACCAAATCCGAAGTCTACAAAGGGTCCGTCATGTTGTGACATGACTTCTGTAAATCCGGGCAGCCTCAACCAGTCCGCAGCCTTTTGATAATCTTTCTGTGACATGAGGCTTGATCGTCCCATGCCAAGCATCTGATAAGCCAAACTGTGGAGTGTCCTGAAGTATGGCAACTCCTTCTCAGACATACCAAAGCGAACGACGGCGCGAAGAACTGCTTCCTGCGCCGCCTTTCTTGTGAAGGATAAGTACCCTATTCTATCCGGTGCCACGCCCTTGCCGAGGTAGTCTTCAACAAGGTTCAAGAGCCGAGTTGTCTTGCCCGTTCCCGGCGGTCCAAGGATGATGTTCATCAGTCATACACCGTTATAACATCTATTTCTTGATTATCCCCAAGGTCGGTATCTGGATCACACTTATAACAAAGACCTGTATTTTTACTTGGATCAGCGTTATCAAGGCTAAACGGAGGATCAGTGATAAGAACAAACTTTTGTTTTTTAAAATCCCACCTCACACATGCGGAAAATGAAACATCATCCTCTTTACATCTCCTGCACACATAGACAATTTTCTTTGGGGCCTTTTCCATATCTTCTCGGTAATTATACATCACATCACTCCTTGATCTCGTGGAATTGGTGGTAGAGGTATCTGCTTGTCCTTGGCATCATCACCAAAGAACGACTGGGGGAAGTACCAGACATGAGTACCCTTCCCATTTGCATTCCAGAATATACGCTCACCACCCAACTCCCTGAGACGTAATCCAACCTTGTTGATCGTGTAGTTCAGGAAGTTGTTCACTGTCAGATGCTACATTAGGTCTTTGATCTGGAAATAGACACGGTTGTCCATCCAGATGGCAATGCCCTGAGCAATCTCCTCCTTCTCGAACCCGCGAGCGCGATCACAACAGAACGACGCAAGCAAGTCCTCAAAGGTTCCCTTCAGTGTCGTATCTGGAGCAACCTCAACGATTGTCAGACTTTCAAGAAGACCCTGCATTCTAATCTGCCAAGCGCGTGGTGACATCGTCAGAGGGAACTTATTGGCCTGAGCCACACATTCTTTCTGGAATATGACCTGTGACACAAGAGCGTCGGTACTTAACTCAACGCGGCTACCGTCCACGTTAAGAAGCCAGATGGCGGGGTCACCGTTGATCTTGGTTAGAGAACTCAAATCGTTATTTCGATTACCCGGACCAACACCAAACTTCCGCGTCATGCACACGTCTTTGTTACAGAACGAGGCAATCGGCTGATCATCGCACTTGTAGAAATAATCTTTCTTCTGAAGCTGCTTGATTATGACTGCCACTTCTCCGGCAGACAGGGGAGGCTTCATGTATTTCATGTTAAAGGACTGAATGATATTCTCCCAGTCCTCCTTGTTTGCCATACGTGCATACACGCCCATGCTGAACAGGGCATTGTTCCTACCACCCTCACCAAACCCTTGAGCGCATAGATGCTGAAGACATGGTGGTCCGTGTGGCAATAACTCGTCGCTCTTTGTGCTTTTGGTTTTTAGTGTCAGAAAATCGGAAAGGCTTGACTTCCTGCTTTCTGACAAAGTTAGAAACTCCTCAACGGACAGGCTCTCACCATCCAAACCAAAAGCATATCGCATGGTCTTGTCACCAGCGAAGTATGGCATGTTGATAAAGTTACCCGTGTCACCGCGCTCTACGAGGATTTCAGTCTGCTTTGGAAATATTTCACACCCGGAATGTCCAAGGACCGAGGATATCTCTATGAGTTTCGGGTGCAGATCAATCGCGGGTATCTCTTCACTGAAGAAGAAATACACATGCGCTCCACCAGACTTACTACGACACACTACCGCAGGAAACTTGTGTTTCTCCAACTTAGCCACGAGGGCTTTGTGGTCAATGTTGTAGCTGTCGATGTCAATGGCTCCCCAATGACAGTGATTGTTATCCTTGATGGGAATAATCCCAAGCCCGTTGTCACCGGAGATATGGCTCTCCCAATGGCCTACGAGTGTAGGTTCTTGGATGACACGGGCAAACCCCTGTTTCTTGCCATCACGATCCCGATCTTTGGTAATGTTGAACACGCCGTGGGCGCGAGCATTGCCTTGGTACAGGTTGTGTAGACGTTGTGCATACATTTCTTTCTCCACTGAAACTTTGACCCCCACTTTCGTGGGGGTCATGACCTCTTTCAGTATTAGAAAGGAATGTCGTCATCGTGCTTAGATGACCCAACCCGTGGCGCGTCTCCTATGTCTTTCTTAACCTTGACCTCACCCGCCATGATGGATTCTTTAAACTCACGCCCCATGTGGAAGAGAGCTAACTGTTCTTTATTTTCCTTGTCTAAGGTCTCAACAAAGGAAACTTCCCAACCAAACCAAGAACCTTTGTCGTTACGCTCCTCGACCGTGGTCAGGTTAAAGACACCCGACATCATAGGCATCACGTATATATTACCCGACTCTCCTATGCCCGTTCTGGTCTGTATCTGTGTTACCCACTTACGAGCCTTTTTCAACTGTGAAGCAGTCATCGTAATCAAGCAACGCCTGACACCACCGTCAGGTGTAAGCAACAAGACGTAGAACTCGGCAGTGGTTTCAAGGATGTTCCCATTTGGAAGAACGTCCTTTCCACTATCGTTGCGATACGTGGTCTCAAAGATGGAATCTTTGATGGAATAAGTCGCCACAAACCCACCGCCCTTTTCACGGGGCTTCCATTCCACGCCTACGCGACGGAAGTAGCAAGGTATGACATTCACACCCTCTTCACCATTAAACACTGTGTTCTCAACAGTGTTGTAGATCATTCCTGCTTCTGCACCCTGAACGTAGGCACCATCACGCTTGTTAACCTGTGGTGACAACTGTGCAAGAATACGCAGATAAGGAATAGAAAGGTCTGCGGAAGATACCGCTTCCAGACCCTCATTTGCAAATTCCTCGAAACTATTGGAACCCGCTACACTAGCAACTACTGTTTTTTTATCGGCAACAGCGACCGCATTTTCCTTAGCCATGGTTACTTTCTCCGTGTGATCTTGGCTCTTTCACCGATAAATATTCCGAAGGTCTCAGTGGGTATCGGCGCACCACTTTCAACCTGTTCTTTCACAAACGCTTTCAGTGTCATGGGTTCTACCCATACTTTCTGATTCGTCTCAAAGCCTTCTTCTTCCAGACGATCTCTCAGACTTTGTGCGATACTATCGTCCGACCGACCAAAGCTGACAGATACTTGGTTCTTAATCAAGTCATCATGACCATTTTCTCGAAGCCATGTAAATGCCTCACCTTGTTTAGCTTTCGATATCGAAGCACCGTAGTACCTTGACACCGATATTTCACTCCCATCCTCCATGCGGAGTTTAGTCATCCCAAACTCCGCAAGCGTTGCGGGGAGTAGGTCTTCAGAGACAACCTTCAGTTCCCTCTGTGCCTTGGCAAGATCATCTTCCAAGTCTGCAACACGTCTCTCAAGGGCAAGTTGCTGTCTAACCAACGATGCCACCTGAGACAAGCCACCTTCTTCAATATTCTGAAGTTCGAGGGCTTCTTCTTCATAATCACTGCTCATTACTTTCTCCCTCCATATCTATCTTAATGGACACCGGATAGTAGCATCCCATCTGTCTATCCCACTTTAATACCTTGACGGCTCCGTCATTATTCAATGCGGCAACGGTAAAGCAAATACCAATACAGGCAGGGTCCCCAGAGAGAAGAAGATAATCTTCGTCCGAGAAACCTTCCAACAACGTCTCGATCATGTTGATGGTTGCTTTTTTACTAACGGGATTTTCGTTTAGCTGTACTTCAGTGGGGAGAATAACCTGTAGAGACCCAAAGTCGAGGGCATTCGACAAATCTTTTCCCCGCATTTCATGGGTGATAAACACTGTCATTCTTTCTTCCTTTCTTATAAAGACAGTATTCCGAGGTGGAAAACCTGTCAAGCGTCTCTTTCAATCTTATGCGGAAAGAAATATAAGGACTAGCGGGGCGCACCATAGAAAGGGAGAAAGATGCAACCGATTGCTACAAAGTATGAGTTCAAAACAAAACCCTACGAACACCAGAACATAGGTCTCAAGCAAAGCTGGAACAGGGAGGAGTACGCCCTGTTCTGCGAGATGGGTACAGGCAAATCCAAAATTCTGATCGACAACATCGGCGTTCTTTTCGAGCGCGATGAGATCACTGCCGCCGTCATTGTTGCACCCAAGGGCGTGTACAAGAATTGGCAGAGGTCCGAGTTGCCCGCTCACCTGCCCGACAGAATCATGGAGCAGTGCGATATTATCGCTTGGACTCCCGACACCACAAGAAAAGCGCAGAAGCAGTTAGAACTTGCACTGGTTCCGCGCTCGAAGGATGGCAGATATAAAATCCTTATTATTAATGTCGAAGCGTTCTCGTCGAGCCGTGGGACAGAGTTTACTACTAAGTTTCTTGCAAAGCACCAAGCCCTCATGGCCGTGGACGAAAGCACCACGATCAAGAACAAGTCTGCCAAGCGTACCAAGAACATCATCAAGGTTGGTTCGAGGGCCAAGTACCGCCGCATCCTGACGGGTTCTCCTGTCACCAAGTCTCCCATGGATCTCTTTTCCCAGTGTGCATTCCTTGGAGGGAATACTCTAGGATACACTTCCTTCTACGCTTTCCAAGGTAGGTACGCTCGAACGCTCCGGCGTAGCGTGGGAAGCCACAGCTTTAACCAAGTGATCGGATACCAGAACCTCGACGAGTTGACCTCGAAACTGGACAGCTTCAGTTATCGGGTATTAAAGAAGGACTGTCTGGACCTTCCAGAGAAGATTTACATCAAGCGTATCGTCGAAATGGGGGACGAGCAAGCCAAGACTTACGGCTTTATGAAGAAGCTCGCTGTTACAAAGATACTCGGCGACACGGGTAACCTAACCACTGTCACAGCGACAAATGTCTTGACGCAGATTTTGCGTCTCCAACAAATCTGCTCAGGCTCTGTCAAGGACGATGACGGTGAGACGGTCGATGTTCCGACTAACAAGATGGACGAACTGCTTGCCGTGATTGACGAGACAGATGGAAAGATCATCATCTGGAGTATCTTCGTCAATGATATCCGCAAGATCACAGAGATGTTGAATAGGGAGTTTGGTGCAGGGTCTGCCGAAGCGTTTCATGGCGACACTCCTGCTGAGAAGCGTCAGGACATTGTTGAGAGGTTCCAACAGTCAGACAGCGGATTGCGGTTCTTTGTTGGAAACCCGCGTGTGGGTGGATACGGTCTGACACTCACAGAAGCCAAGACCATGGTCTTTTACAACAATCTGTACGACTTGGAAGTTCGCCTTCAGGCCGAGGACCGAGCGCACCGGATCGGACAGAAAAGTAACGTGACATACATTGATCTTGTCACGGAGAACACGGTTGAGGAGAAAATCCTCAAGGCTCTGCGTGACAAGATTGATATTGCAACTCTAGTCTTAAACGAGGATTACAAAGACTGGTTGATTTAGCTTGCCATCTTGAATGCAAGTTCCTCGGTCTCCTTGACACGGCGACCCCATCCTTTGCCAAAGGTCTCCCACGTTGGGAGACCTTGCAGGAACTGCAAACGTCTCTCGCAAATCTTTGACGCCAGTTCACGGGGGTTCAAGGCATTGGCGGCAGCTAATGTAGCTGGGCCGACAGCCCCATCAACGACCACTTCACAAGCTGACTGAAGAAACTTGCTGGCACGACCAGTACCAGAATTAATAGCAAGATCAAAAACAGCAAAGTCCACCCCATTCGGGAGGTCATCGCAGCGGCACTTGTCCCAGTACTTCGCTTTGTAGAGCGGGGCGACATCGGAAACTTTGAGGGCTTTAATGTCATCTTTTGTCACCTCATGTCCAACCCATTCCTCCCACACTTTTTTAGTGCAGCCGAGGTTTGTGGCACCGCCGGGATCTTTTGGATGGTCTACATACCCACCCTCATGTTTCAAAACTGCGGCGAGAGACTCTTCAAAATTATCCTTCATGGTGCTTCCTTAATCTTCCTTGTAATCTGACCAATATTTGCCGTGTCATTAGCATACTTCTGCATCTCAAGCACTTGTTCCTTGACCTTCTCAACAAGTTCACGGTTCTTCTCACGCTTGCGGTCAGGCATCAAGCTCTGATCCGTGGCGGTCTGTGCCATGAGAGACTTCGTCTTATTGATCTGACTCATCATGTAGTTGATGTTCTGGAGACGTTGAACATCGGCCTTCAGAGGGGTGATGTTCAGACCAAGAATACGGGCTGCCGACTCCAAAAGCTCAGGCTTTGGCATGCCACGCTTATCAACCCCGGTGCCATCAACAAACAGACTGTTGTAAACACGCGGTAGCGCACCTGAACTCTTCTCAAAGTTGTTGAAGTCCATGCTGATAACTGGTGGCATGGCTTGATTAAAGATGTATGAGAACAACGCAAGAGCCTGAGCTTTGTTCGTGTCACGAGGGTCCATGATTGGCCTGTTCGTGAATGGATCATTCCCGGTAGCCAGTGCCGCAATCGTTGTTATGACTGGTCCTGACGGAGTAATTGGCCGGGTAAGCTCAAAAGCAGCCTTGGTGTAGTTCCCGTACTTGAACGCTGTTATGAATGGTGACAGGAGCGAGGAGAATGGCAGGTACTTACCAACGTCCACGAACTGAATGTTACCCTTGCTGTCACGGAATGGGAGGAAGAACAGAGTTCCGCTGTCACGGACATAATCCTGTGCAGACAACCTCAACTTTTCCAACTCATCATCGTCCAAATCAAACGCGGCCATGGTCATTGCTGGCAACGCATAGGCAAGTGCTATGTACGGAATAAACCGTTGAGGATGCTTGTATATAGTCTCAATGATCTTCGGCAACACCTTGTAGTAGTAGGTAATGAACGGAAGTCCGAGGGGCGCGTTCCGAAGCCATCGGATGTTGTTGTTCACAAGGCTGTAGTCGAACATGATTTCGTTAGCCGCATTCACTGCCTCGGAGGGCTTCATCTTGTCCGTCTCGACGCTGTGGATGTACATCATCATTTTAAACAGCGTCTCGGAAAACTGGTATGCGTCACCAGCCTTTTCAATGAATGCACTACCAATGGCACGAGATGTGGCAAACATGTTGACAAGATTACCCTCATCACCAACCTTGGCTTGATATCTCTGCATACGGATAAAGGCGCGATCCAATTCAACCTTGGACATCGTGCCACCAGTGAGGCCAAACTTTTGTGCCTCCTGATACATGCTTCCGTTTTTCATAATCTCGTTCATTGTTTTTTTGAAGAGATACGGAAACTTATGAATAGGCACTCCACCAAACAAGTTAAGGGATATGGCGTTCGACACAAAGTTAACGACCTGAGTTGGAGGGTTAAGCGTTGTCTTGCCCAACTTCCAGAGCGCATTTGCCTTTTGGATCGCGCTGTGTTCATCACCAATAAGACGTTCAATTAAGGAAGGGTTGTCCTTTCCAACAGGGATAAACGTGCCAACAAGGTCTTGATAAATACCCTTTTGAACAATAGCACCGGCAAGTGGTCCGTACTGGCGACGGGTTGGGATTTGTTCATAACCACGCGCTCTAACCTCATCAAGCTTGTACTGAAGATCCCCCTGAGCAGCCAATGCTACTTGACGCATCTTGGAAGCCTCTTTCCTCATTGCTTTAGCTTGGTCCTCGGACAGGTTGTCTGCCAACGCGGCAGCACTATCGAGATCGTCAGCCATGTGCTGAAGAAAATAAGGCGTGTACTTCTTGCCATCATATTCAATAATGGATTGTGGTGCGATCCACTGGTTCTTTGGATCACCGCCAAACGTAAAGAGGTTATTGAGGTAATCAGTCATTGCTATGTCACGAGCAGGGCGTGACAGGGCAATATACGTTAAGTACGACGGGTCCTTGATCTCGCCAAGCACCTTGCGATATTCTTCGCTTAACTCCTCGTCGCGTTTTTTCAAATACTCTTGAACGCTCTTACCACCCATTGGAGTTTTCATGCCACGGTTGGTTGCTTCATACAAAAGATAGATGCGTGGAAGATACTTATCGTAGTATTGGTTAAAGCTTTCCTCGGTCATCTCACCACGCTCAACCATAAGCTTTGCGTAGCCATTAATGGCCTTCTTGGCCTCAATCGCAGCCTTACGAATTTCAGGGTCTTTGATCAAGCTTGAGTCGCCAGCCTTTGTTGTCATGAACTTGTAGACAGCCTGACGCTCCTCGACCGAACCCTTGGCAATCTTATCAGCCATCTTACGAGCATACTGCTCAGACATGGTGATAGTACCTGTTGTCACGTTCCTGAATGACAAAAACTGAGGAAGGTTGTTTACAAGAGCCAGCGGATTAAAGAACTCACGGGCCTTATCCCACACTTGGAAGTATCGAGTAGAATTAGCCTTGGCTTCCTCCTCCTGCTTCGTGGCAGCTATGGCACGGGAGAACTCCCGCGACTCTGCTGTCCCCGGTTTGAACTCGTTAAAGATGCTCTTGATCTGACTAGCCTTGTATACAGCAAGGTTTTTAGAAACAATTTTCTTCCCTGTAGCTATGTTGTTGTCGTCGTACTCAGGAAGTGATTCCATGAGATAGAAGCCGTCAAAGCCAGCGCGTCTAATCGCGGCCTGTACAGAGTTCTTTTCAAGCTCTCTCCACAGGCCCATTTCAATCATGGCTTTTCTGACATATTCCCTCTGAACATCAAACTTCAAGATTGTATCCTGCATAAGCAAATCCACATGATCCTGATTGTCGTAATCAAATGGATTTTGCACTGACAGGAAGGCCGGAATCATTCGACCGCCTTCAGCTACTTGATCTGCTTTTTTCTCCTTAAAGTCACTTTTAGACAATCTTCTCATTGCAAACTGAGAAGCAAAAGGAGGTTCGGGGCTGAAATAGTACGGGCCTTCCGCCCCTCGAACAGGAAATCCCGCCGCGTCTACCAATGCACCTGAGCCAGCCCTACCAAAAGTCTTGAACGGCTTACCGTCCTTATCCAAGCGCGTGGTTGCTTTTCCCGTGTAGTATGTTTTTGGTTGGCCGCCTTCATCAACAGCCTGACT
>Ga0181358_1000372_pt1 | contig 19953 bp, 20 predicted proteins | sample Fa13VDMM110SD_FD_130096 | JGI IMG/M metagenome (GOLD analysis project Ga0181358, IMG submission 130096) | Freshwater viral communities from Lake Michigan, USA - Fa13.VD.MM110.S.D | ecosystem: Environmental > Aquatic > Freshwater > Lake | place: USA: Michigan | collected 2013-09-24 | reverse complement strand
GCGAGACGATAGATGACTAAAGCATCTTCAAGAGTACGAAGCTGATTGAGTGCTTTGATTGATTTGTGAAGATAAGAAAGAACCATCGTGCCTTGCGTGTCTGTCAGACCGGAAGTAATATACACGATTGAGTCTTTGGCAATCTTCATACCAGTTGTTGTAGGACCAACTGACTTGTTGCCGTAATTGAAACCTTTGTCATTGAAGATAAAGTATTCGTTCTGAACTTTAGGAACGACAGCTTCACCACCTTCACCACCAGAAACTTTTCTTTTTGCTACTTCTCTAATCTTACGAATTTTTCTAGGATCAATGTATCGAACTTCTTTGATCCCATCTTGCACATTCTTTTCGTCAATCACAACGTGATAGTAGATACGACCATCGATGTACCAGCGACGATAGATTTCGTATGCTCTTGATTGAAAGTTTAAGATGTTTAGGACGACTTTAAATTCTTCACGGATAGCTTTTTTAATTTTGTCAGGAATTTCTAGGCTGTCAAGATTGATGTCAACTACACTAGATTCGCTGATATCAATTGATTCATTGATGATTTCGTCAACAGCTGAGTCTACTTCAGGCTGAAGTGACATTTCTCTGTACTTTGTAACAAGTTCGGCTTCTGTTCTAACAGTTCCATCTAGGTCAATGTATGTACCATAAGCGCCACCAGCTGCTACGACTACTGCACCATCATCTGCTTCTTTAGGCGCAAAAGAAGATGTTGTGTCTACTGGTATTTCTCGTTTAAATTCGAAGCCGAAAAGTTTCATCTATTCTATCCAATAAAGGAGGAGGATGATTCCCCCTCCAACATAATCAAATTATAAGAATTGAGGGAAAAAAGCTTGGCTACCAGGTTCTCCAGTATCAATGAATGTAGTAGCTCCAACTTGAATTGGAACCCAGTAGTCATAAGCGAATGTTACATCAAACGTCTGGATTGCGTTTGTGTTATCCCAGTCAAGAGCCATGTTTGAAACCTGAACAGGGAAGATACCTACGAAGTTGTAAGCTCTGATTACTCCACCGTCCTTAGAGAACTGAGTAACAAGAGCGTCAGTGAACTTGTAAGAATTGCCAGGAAGAATCTTTACGTTTCCTACCAGCTGGTTGATCTTGTTTGACCAATCTTCGAACATATTTCTAACAACATAATCTTCGTCGTTCATCACTGTTACTGACCAGTCACCGAACGTTCTGTCACCAGCCAGTTTGATCTGGCGACCGAAGTATGGAACGTTTACCGACTCAATCGTAGCAGCTGGAACTTCTGATGCGCGGCAAGTAAAGGTGAACTTGTCCAGAGCGACAGCATCTTCGCCGATGTTTGGATTGATTTGAACTTGGAAAAGCGAAGGTCTTACGCCACCCTTTGTAAGACCGCGACTCTTAAATTCATTGATACTAAAAGCCATTGTTCGTTACTCCTATTTTTTCTATTTATTAGAACTGCCCAACGACTGTGGAGAACTGAACGCCAGTTCTAACAGCAACGAAATTCAGCTGGATGAAGTTGATGGAACGATTTGGCTTAATGTAGATGTCGCCCCAGAACTCGTTTCGATCAATTCTTTCCGCCGTGTTGTTTGTAGCGTCACAGACAACAAGGAAATCAGAAATACCACGACGAGCCTGGACGTCGCGCAGATAAGGAACAACAAGGTTCTTGAACTGCGATCTTGTAAATTCATCATTGAACTCAAACAGCGAGAATCTAGCAGACTGCGAGATTGCCTTTTCTAAAGTAATGAATAGACGACGAACATTGATACGGTCGAAAGCAGATGGCTTCTTTGTACCAGTCTTATCACCAAACAAAACTGTTCCCTGACCTGGGAATGTTACAACTGGATTGACTGAGTTCTTGTAAAGAACATCTCTATCAGCCTTCGTTGGGTTGTAACGAAGTTTAACAACGTTCTTGATCTGACCACGGTTGAAACCAGCAGGCGAGAACCAAGCATCGTTAGTAGCTTCTGTTCTAGCAGCAAGACCAGCGATGTCGCCATTTAAAGGAACGAAACGGTATACATCATTGTAACGATCGTATGCATACTTGTAACCTGAGTCATACACAGCGTATGTCGAATCAGATACGGCGCCAAACCAGTTTACGATTGTTGTTGCTTCGGCTCCTGGGTTGCTCTTTACCAGTGAATCTTCTGGTGATATGAACACAACACAGTCCTTACGAACTGTAACAATGTTATCAATCAAGTAGTTAGCAAGCTGATAACCTGTTACTGTTTGACCATTTACAACAGTTGAACCACCGACTGGCTTTCCTTGTAAAATAAGAGAAACATCGACTTGTTCGGATGAGTTGAACAGGTCATAAGCTGTAGCAAGAATGCTCAAAGGAGCAGTTGCTTCAGTGTAACCGTCTGTGCCACCAGCGAAATCAAGTGTCAGCGCCTTTACGTTTGAAGAGCTTACGATGTTAGCAGCTGTGTTTGAAATAGCTCCTGAACGGTCATTAGCCCACCATACATAAGCAGAACCATCATTGATTATTGTTTTGTAGTAGTTTGAAGCGCCATCTTCAGTTTTTGCATCTGTAGCGCGTGAAACATTTCTGTAAACTTCCAGAACTGTATCAGGAGCGCCGCTGAATTGGCCATCTGCGTCAACAACTACAACGTGCATTGTATCAACCGCAGCTGTATTTCCGAAATTGGCAGTATAGTAAGAAGTTACTGGAGCTGAATCAACAGTGTTGAAGTATTCCCAGTTTCTTGTTACATTAACTACTGTTGAGTTGCCGTTCATAGTTGTATTGGCAACGTAGTCAGTTGATAGCTTGTAGCCGCTTGATAGGCTTAGGTTGAACGTAGAAACTGTAGCATTAGCTGATACAGCACCAACTGATGTAATCTTGATGTACTGCGTTCCAATTGATGCGTTACCGACAACTAGATAGTCGCCTGCTGTAAATCCAGTAGCGATTGTGTTAGCATAAGTGTTAGCAGCGGCAACAACACCATCAGAAACAAAAGTAAATGTACCAGTATTAGAACCAATGGTTAAAGAGAACGAACCAGTAATAGCGTTACTTGTTTGAGATCCCACAATATCAAGAGATGAGCTATACGCATTTACGCTATCGCAGACTGAAACCTTCAGCGAGTTACCCAGCGAGCCTGGATACTTTGCGATGTAAACTGCATTCGAAGATGTGTTACCATCTCTTACATTCAGATAGTCATTTCTGTTCTTTACAACATTGTTGAGAACTGTGACTGTGTCTGTATTAGCTACAGAGTTTAGAGCGCCAATAGTAGCGGTTGCATTAGTTGTATTGGCTGCACGAACAACGTACAGAGCACTACTATAAGCTAGGAAGTTAGCTGCCGTGAAGAATGTTTCTGCGTTGTTTGAAGTTGGTTTGCCGAAGGTAGAAACTAATTGATTTTCGTTACTGATGAGGAATTTTTCGCCAACTGGACCCCAGCGAAATACACCAGCGATAGCGCCAGTGGCTGTGGCAACACCTGGAACGACCGTAGTTAGGTCGATTTCAGATACATTAACGCCAGGACTTACTTGATACATCTATTTTACTCCTATACAAATTGTTTTGTGAGATTTCATAGTGTATTTATTATTTTTTTTTCTTTGACAATCTTATCTTTTCTTTAGTTTCATCAGAATGCTTTTTGCCATAGAATGGATTTTTGTTTCCAATAAATTTTTTCCCAACCTCAGATAATTTAATTTTAGTCTCTGTAGAGTGGTTTTTACCACAGAATCCGCCCAGTCTACCTCTATTACTGAGGCTTATTTTTTCCTTGGTTTGTTCTAAATGTCGTTTGCCTTTTTGCGCGATTGCCATTTTTTGTTTAGTTTCTTGACTTTTTGGTCTTCTAGAACCTATGGCGGAAGATTCTGGAGATATGCTACAATTATCAGTTTTATTTAACCATTTATGGTCTTCAACGATGTTCATTCTTTTTAATAATTTATTTTCCCATAAACGAGCCTTTTCAGATGATAGAAAAGTTTTTCTTATTTGAATAACATCAGGTTCGCCAATTTGTTTTCTTAAAGACTTTACATGGTTTGAGGAGGTAAAATATGTTTTCCACAAATCTGAAGGATGACAATTTTTAGCAAATCTGACTCCATAATACCACTTATTATGGCTTGACCAGCCTATTAGATAGGTGTACGGTTGATAAATAGTCATAGCTGATATCTCCTCTTAAGATGTTAGGGTGGATGGGCGCTGGAACGCCGCGATCCACATTTTTTTTAAAAAAAAACATTTCACCCAAAGCTTGCTATTTTATTTATAAAAAGGCATCCTCTACCTCGTCGTTCATCCATCCTCGAACTCTGGGTGCCTCGACAATCTCTTCTGCAGTAATACCGTTGTCAAAAAACCCAAAAGGAGTTAGTTCTTGTAAGATTTCTTCTTCTGATTTCTCGCGGAGTTTCGCAAGTGTATTTATGTTGGTATACTCTTTGAAGTAGGTTTGATCTGAAAGCCAAGCAAACAGAACCAATCCCATCACCATGTCATCGTTTTTACCAGGTTCAGCCTCGTAAGAAACACCTTTTCTAGAGAACGTTGACAGCTCATTGATTGTATTAAAATCATTTACGATCAGCTGATTTTGTTCTATTAACAGTTTTAGGATTGAACATCCAACAGACTTAACCGACTTGGTTGTTCTGATACCTTTATCAATGTTGCTGCCGAAACCAGAGGTGATTCTTTTACCGCTTCTACCCGCTGACTCGGTGAACAATACGTTCTCGTACTCAAAATCAAAATGTAGCGAGGTAGATACCTGCTCTCCGATGTCATTGATTTCAACCAAAACAGCTGCATTGTTATAGGATTTACAAACCCTATGAATCACATCAGCATAGTCGATTGGTGAGATAAGGTTGTTTTTGTAGGCACAAACCTGTTCGTAAGGCATCTGAGTTACATCTAGAATGCTGAACGCTGAATAGTCTAGACCTTTACCTCTTGACACGTCAACAATGGAAACGTAGGATCGATTTTTAACTGACTGTTTGTAAAGGTACAAACCGTCTTTGTTCATCAGAGGAGTTTGATGCACCAATTCTTTCAGTTTCCAACCAGCGATCAGCGTACCAGAGCTACCTAAAAACTCAACGCAATACTCCTGCTCGAACTTCTCGGTATCAAAATTCATAGCAGCTAGAGTGTCTTTTCTCCAATCCTCGTCGCGACCCGGAACGTCATACCACATAACCTTGATTGGTTTGTAGTTGTTACGTTTTTCAGCTGCGTTTTGCCAGATCTGATAGAAGTGATTCAATCCATTTGGTGTAGAAACCAGAATGATCTTAGACTCAGTACCTGATGAAATAGTAGGATACACTGAGGTAAAGAACTCATTCCAGTTCTCAATGAACGCAGCTTCGTCAATGAACAGTAGGTTGATAGAGAAACCACGGATGTTATTAGAAGAAGTAGCAGCTGCGATTACTCGGCTGTTGTTTTCAAGCTCGAAAGAACCTTTGTTAAATTCCTTTACACCCTGCTGCAGCCACTTAGGAAGATGTTGATAAGCCAGCTGAATACGACCAAGAATTTCTCTAGCAGTCTCACCTTTGTTAGCTAGGAGAGCTACGGTTTTATCAGCATGAAAGATGATGTACCATAGGATGAAGCCGCAGGTTGTGGTTGACTTACCAGCCTGACGTGCCGTTGCAATGACTGTGTATCTTTCACCAGCCATCGTCTTAAGCATGTTTTCCTGGTAAGGATAAGGAATGAAGTTTATAAGACCCTTGTTGATGTTGATGATCTTCATGTATTTGGTCACAAAGTACACAACATCTTCTTTACATTTAATGTATTCCTGGACCAGATCAGGAGTCCAGTTTACAGAAACACCACTACGCTTTAGGTTTGGGTTACCAAGGTAGCTTTTAAAGTTGTTAATCTCACTCATTATCAGTTTTTCGATTCTTCACCTTTATCATCATACTTCTTTTCAATCTTGATGTGTTTTGGATTGAAGATCACGTGATTGGTTGGTTTGGTCTTAGCTTTACCTTCGATGTCGCCGTGATATGAAACACCATGAATGCCGGCACGATTCAAAGTGTTGGAAGCTGACTCGCTTGATTCAATTCTGTTTGCTCCACCATCTTGGCTTACCTTGCGAAGATGGTGGAAAACATGACGTGCCTCTGGGTCGGGTTTGTTATCCCAATCAAAGTCAGGCGCTACTTTCTTCAACGCTTTCTGTACATGACTTGATTGATCACTGACTTTCTTATGCCAATGCATCATTTTTTTGGGATCAGATGTAACTTTTAACTTGTAAAGTTTACCACCTCCCTTCATATCACGATAATGCTCGCCGACTTCACGATGGCTGCTTACATAGATACCAGAACCATAAGCAGCTCCTCCCTCGCCCGTATGCGCAGTGTTTTTTCTTGAGAACTCATTGAACGAATGAGGCGAGCCGTGCCAAGCTTCGATTTCTTCTGATATGAATTGGGAAAACTTTAACATCTCTAGCCTTTCTTCATGTCTTCAATCATTTTCTGTAGTTCGGAAGTCGATCCAACGAAAAGATTGTTTGTAACGTGTTTCTTTGCTTCTTCGTCCTGAGGCATATCAGCCTTATCAATTGTTCTTATTTCTTTTTGTAGATCAAGCAGCTGTTTGTTTGCAGCTATCATAGAGTCCATAAGCTTGGCTAAGACTTCGAATGCTCTTGGGTTTTGCGACTGATCCGCGATGACAGACAGTTTAGCGATCGCGTCATTACCATTCTCAACCACCTCGCGTATGTTCGCGCGCGCGAAAGTAAAGTCTTCCTTCGCCGAGTCATTGCGAGCATTATTGACGATAGTCGAAACAGCCTTGCTATAATCAGCGGTCGCCATTGGTCCAAGATTCAACGCTCTGTTTATGGGGTTATCGTCATCATTGTTCATAATTTAAGATTCCGTGATCGTAGTTACATAACCAAAGTCATCCGTCGCTATAATATCGGCAACAGGTATTGATAGAGAAGCATTGGATGTTGGCTTACCGTTTGCAGTCAGACCTGGCTGAATCTGAATGTAAGCTACTGCAGGAATTGCATTCACAGAAGCTGCTATTTGAGATGAGTTAGCTATGAACAAACCAGTGTTTGAGCTGTAGATTTGAGAAAACACAGAGCTATTAGCTATGAAGAACTCTGTATTGGCATACTTGATTACTTTATTTTTCTTTACTGGACCGTAGATGTAACCTTTCATTGTAAAGTCTAGAGTCCATACAAGCGATCTGCGTTCTTTGAAATCACCCTCATACACATCCTCTAGATTCACAGTATTCAATACAACCGGAATGTCCATAGTAACATTCATCTCTGGAATCAGATGAACAGATGTAGTCCAGTCTGGTGTGAAATAAGGAAGGATTTGTTCAACGATTTTGTTACCGTCTTCAGCATTTTTTACAAGGATTGAAAGCCTGAACCCTATGTTATAAGGTACAGGCGAATACTGATACTTGTTATTTTCTTTGTTGTCTGGATCAACTACAGCGATACGATTGACAGTTTGTAGTTTTCTTGAACTGTCGTAGTTGAATCCGGTCATCTCAAAAGCCATCATTGGCTGCGGGTATGTGGCTGTTTGTCTGTCGATGTTTGGATCCTGAGTCACACGAGTCAACATCTTTTCTTTAGGACCGTAGGTGATCGGCACTCTTTCTATGAATGTTATCTCACCAGCACTGTCCGTTCTGGTGATGTAGATGTTATTAAACAAAGTTCCGAAAAGAATGATGTATTTGCGGATGCTTGAGAAGTAAAATGGTGTTGTCGAGAACATTAAACGTTATTACCTTCGCTGAAAGGATCAGTTTCGGTGAAGTCGATAAAGTCATCTGAACCGATATCAAAATTATCAGAGCCTGACTGAATCACTTCGTTGTCTTCAGCAGGATTGATTGTCGAAAGATCATAAGACTCAGTTACCAGATAAGCTTCATCCTGATCCTGCAAGTAATCACCGTTTTCATCCATTAGAGCATAATCCAGGATGTTGGTTGAGAACTTGCTTTGAAGAATATCAATCTCAGGGATACCAGTGTTGAACTGTTCGTTGCTGTATTCAAACAGCTCGCAGGTCAGTTCCCAAGTCTGCAGTGCGCCGAACTGATAGAACATCTCGAACTTGTTGACATACTTGATCTGGAAACACTTGCGGTTCAGAGGGAAATAAATCAAGTCGCCTTCGTTTGGTCTAACCTGATCGGTGATTATCGCAACTTCTTGATTGAAAGTTCTTTGGGCAATGCTGAAGACAACCTGATCGCGAATCTGCAGACCAAACTTGGACATAAAGTTGCCATCACCCGAGAAACCATCGATGGATTTGATGTAAAGCTCAACCATAATAGCTTGGTTGTATTGTGATGAGTCATCTGCTCCCATTAACTTATCATAGTTACCAAGAACACGAGGAATGTACATCATGTCCTCGCCGTATATGCGAATCGACTCGATGATCAGATCTTCGTAGAGACCTTGCTCATTAGAAGCAGAGAAATTATTGAAGTAGAAATTAGTTGCCATATGAATACATCAACCCAACATATCCGTCACAGGCAACGAATAACTGAAAATCATTTCACGCTCAAGATCGGCTCTCTCTTGAGTCGCGTCGTTGTAGATCTTCTCGCCATTGAACTGAACTCCGCCTGGTAGTGTCATGCCTGTGAACTTGGTTAGGTTGGCACCCCACTGCTGTTTGATCAAGCAAGTAGCATAGCGAAGCAACCAGCGATCCTTCCAAACATCAACATAAACTTCTGGATCAACGATTTGGTAAGCTTCAACAATTAGATAGTTACCAGTCTCAAGAATGTTCCAATCCATATCAATGTAAAGGCGATTAATGTGGCGATTGTAACGAATTGGCTGCTGCCCAACAAGCATCTGTTCAAGGAACTGGATGTGTGTTAATGCCATGTAGTATGGAACCATTGATACAGATGTCAATGTGTAAAGATCATTCAAAGCTATCTGATAACGAATATTGAACAAGTTGTTTGTGTTCAATGCCTGTCCAACAGGAAAGATCTTTACGGCACCGATAATGTTCTCAGGCATTGTAATGTATTTGTTGGTCTTATCATTATCTGTGATCTGGTACTTGTAATAAGTCTTTTCAGAACCATCGAAATGATAGTCCCAGTAATACTTCAGAGCTTCGTCGATACGATCATCGACCTGATCGTCGTCCACATTAATCTCGATGACAGGCTTGCCCAGTGTTCTCAGGCAGTACTCTTTGAACGTATCTTTTGATGTAGGTGTTGCCATTTCTCTAAACCCATGTTTTCTTCTATTTATAGTAGACAGGTTGTAGCTAAATCAACCCTTAATGATATTCACGATGCGCGAATTGTCTTCCAGCGCGACGAATTCATGCTGATCATGGGCCTGCCAATCGGCAACATCACCGGCCTTGAGAACCCGCTCCCAGCCATTACCGTGCGCCCTGAAGCTGCCCCGCGCCACCACAGTTATATGCACATCAGCTTCACCATGCTGGTGCATGGGTAGGACATCACCGCTCACTGTGAAATCAAATATGGTTCCGGTGAGCTTTCCAAGAGTGATTGCTTTTGCCTCAAGCATCAAAGAACCACCGGGCCTTCTGATGACGCCGCAGGAACTTCAGGAGGCGGCGGATTAGGATCGACCGGCGCACCGTCAACCCAGGCCCAGCCAATACTCATCGGGCCGTCCCATTGGTGCAATTCGCAACCTTCGGGCGGGGTGTATGGCGTGACGCCATCCCAATCGATGACATTCACAATCAAGCCGTTCTGCACCATTGCGTAATTCATGACTTTCTTCTCCGCATAGAAATTGATCAAGGCTTCGGGATTAGGCGCACCAGGAGGCGCGAGCATAGAGAGTAGCATTAGCTGTACTCATACACGATGATGTAGCCAGGGCCGCCCGCGGTGCCACCACTTGATGTACCAGCACCACCAATAGTCACAGTTTCTGTGGCGCCAACTGTCGCGGTGTATTTAATACTGGTTTCACCTTGACCGCCACCAGAGCCTTGATTCCCTAGATTAGAACGCCCACTACCGCCACCACCCCGAACCCCAACAGCTCCACTTATTCCGCCACCTTGACCGCCACCAGAGCCACCAACACCAATGCAACATGGAGCGGCAGTGGGCGTTGAGCCTGGATTTCCTTTAATTGAAATTGTTGCCCCAGTTCCGCCTGTTCCACCAGCGCCGGGAAACATATTGGTACCGCCACCGCTGCCACCTGCGGCAGTGACATGAGAACCAAAAGAAGTAGTTCCCCCAGAACCACCTGCGGTACTAAGACCGCCACTCCCACCCCCACCGCCGCCAACAGCAAACACCACCGCCGTGGTAACACCGCTGGTGCGCGTGTAGGTGCCGGATGAGGTAAAGACCTGAACATTTTTGAGCGCGCCAGTTGAGGATGCCGCCTGCCAAGAAGGCGCAGAAGCAGGACCACCGGAGGTCAGAACCTGACCTGGTGTGCCGTAGTTTGCGCCGCCAATACCAAACTGGCCTAATGAGCTAATCTGCAAACGTTCAGTGGCGGCGGTGTAAAATGCAACACTACCACCAGTACCAGCTAATTGCCCCATCTGAAGAGCAGAATTGGATGATACGGAATATATTCTACCCGTATCTGCTATAGAAACATCTATAATCAAGCCGGTAGATAAATTATTGGGATTGTTAAGATTTATCTGACCACCTTCGGCACCTACTGCACGACCTGTAATCGCACCATTCACATCAAGCGTGACGCCGGGCGAACTCGTACCAATCCCCACATTACCGTTGGTGTCAATGCGCATACGCTCTGCTTGGTTGGTGTAAAAAGGAATCCCCCCAAAGCCGCTAATTATTGTTTGCGAGGTGCTGGTGATATAACCCATCCCGTAATTAGGGATTGCATTTAACCCAGATGGGGTAAAAGTGGAGCCGTCTGTGCTGACAGCAAAACCTGTTGTCGCCCTACCTTGACCAGTTACATCTAATTTATAAGCTGGCGAACTCGTGCCAATCCCCACATTACCGTTTGATACGAAGTAAGCAGCTGTGCCAATTGTAACAGTGTTAGATCCTGTGGTAAATGCTGTACTATTAACAGATCCGCTAGTGAAAGTGATGGTAGCACCGCCCATTGCAATATTTGCTGAGTGGGTGTGCACACCCGCAATTGTGAAAGCTGCAGATGTGTTGACTATGGCGGAACTTAGTCGAGCATCAGGTAACGTGCCGGTCGTAATGTTCGTTGCATTAGTGTAGAAAGAAGCTGCATTAGATACCGCAAAATTAGATACCGCATTTGAATAGGCTGTTGCAGCATTACCGGTAATTTGACCCTGTAAAGTAGCTAGAGAAATGCCGCCGAGATTGTTAGCATTATTGGCTGTACCACCATAAATGGTTGAGTTTACTGAGACTCCAGAGATCGATATCTGACCAGCTGTAGTAACAGTATTGACAGATGAATTGCCGACAAAAACAGCTGTCGCATTAACAGTAACGTTAGCGCCAACAGTTAATGAGGTTGCGGTGATAGCTGCAGCGTTTACAACAGTTGAGTTAGCAACGAAGCTATTGTTGACTACGAGAGTGTTTTTGACTCTAAAATTTGCGTCTGCCATCTCAGTTCCCTATCCCTTGAGAGTGTTTTTGTTATTTAGGTTTTAATACATTTATCTCATTACGAAGGGATTCAATTTGTTCCTGTTGCTCTTTAATAGCTTCAATCAAAACAGCTGTGATATGAGAGTATCTTACAGCAATGGACTCGTCATCGGTTTCATTATTGTACTTATAGACTAATTCTGGGAAAACTTCTTGAACTTCTTGAGCTATAACCCCAACAAGTTTATCTGTATTACCTATGTAATTGAAGTGATAACCACCGAGTTTGCATACTTTATCTAAAGCATTTTCTATGCGTACAATGTTCTCTTTCAGGTTAATATCGGAGGCATTACCATAAGGTGTGATGTTACCGTTCGCAGTTATAGACCCATCCGCCGCCAATAAAATTCTAGCAACACCTCCTCTGTTACCACTGTAAACCTTCACTCCGCCAGTAAATCTCATAGAGCAGTATGTATCATTTAGATCTACAATGTCGCCATCATCTGCAATGATAATACCACCACCTGTTGTGTTATTTGTGCTGATAGTTAGAGTATTTGCAAATGATACGTTAAGACCACCGAAAACAACATTACCAGATACGTTGGCAGTACCTGATACAGTAAGAGTAGCGTTGGGAGAGGACGTACCAATACCAACGTTACCATTTGCCACAAAGTAAGCTGCTGTACCAATTGTAGTAGTATTTGTAGTCGTTACTACGTTAGCTGCTGTGAGGGTGCTATCAATTGTAGCATTACCATAAACTCTCGTGCCTGTTAGAAGTTTTGCCATTTATGATATCCCCGTAAATTCATCAAACTCGCCAGCGATTCTATAGGATCCGCTGCTTGTAATTCTTCTTGCAAGACCTGCTGAAATTGGATTGAGAGTCACCTCGTCAAACTCTACAGCATACAGATTATTTATATCGGTTCTCGAAGCAACACCTACGCCAAGAGAAGTTACTTCGTCTAAATTTACATTAGTTAAAAGATTACCTATACTCGTAAGTCTAGATGCCAAGAAAGTGTTTGAGAATGTCCATCCCGTATTATTAAGACCATCAGTAGAGAAGTATGCTTGCCAAGTAGCACCGCCTGTAGCTATTGATCTACTAATTGATATGTATTTTGCTCTCGCAAATCCTGAAGTTTTAGATAGTGTGTGTGAAGCAGCGGTGATGCTACCTATTGTTACAAGATTGCCTGGCGTACCGGCTATAGCCCAAGTACCTATAGTTGTCGTGGTGCCAGCGGTAAACAGGAAGGATGTCGGCTGTACGGTATTCGACAGGCCGCCGAGCGTGTTGCTGCCGGTGACGGTGATCGCGCCAGCACCGCCATTGTTCAGCGTTATATTGCTGTAATTAGCGCCACCGCCTTGAAACGGTTTGCTGGCCGCATTGGTCATCGAGATTGTGCCAGTCCCCGAAATGGTGAGGGCTGTTGCTGTTGCCGTGGTCCAGCCAGTACCTGTCCCCGATATGACAAAGGTTCCGCCGTCGAATATCAAAGAGCGAGTACTAGTCCCAGAGCCGTTGAAGGAGGTGCAGGTTAGTGTAAAACCGTTAAGGTCAATATTTCCAGAAGTGAGGGTAATCCCCTGCGTTGATGTCAAAGCATCCAGCAGAGCAAAAGTTCCCGTTGTCGATTGCACGACAATGGGGAAGGGTATTGTTTTACCAGCGCTGGTGAAATTCATCGTACCGCGACCGAGGAAAGTCTGGCTGTTAGCGCCTGAGAGAATAACGCCCGAGCCAAAAAAAATAGAGCCGTAATTTTCGTTAACCGCAAAAACTATAGTAATCGCGGTGGTGCGGGTAGAAGAATCAATGGCAGAAATGTTGAAAATGCCTGTATTTAGGCTACCCGTTAGGGGGGTGTTGTTGTCTATGACCGCAACGTCTTGCGCGAGCGGAAAATTAGAGTCGGCTCCCACACCGCCAGAGCTAGTCGCCCACGAGCTAGAGCCAGACCAATTCGTGTCGGCGGTAACGCGATAAACCGTTTTTGATGCAGGGAACACGAGGCCTGTGTTGCCGCCGCAATCGCCAGCGCGAGTTGGCGCGCTACCTGCTGCTGCGCCAGCGATAGTGATGTCACGAAAATCGCAATCAGCGGCAGACAAATTCGCAACCGTGAGAGTCCGCGTGGAACTGGGGCCAGTGCCATTTGATCTAATAGTAACCCGCCTGATAGCATTAACCCCAGCGCAGGTTAAGGTACCATTGACGACCTGGTTATCGGACATGCGTAATTGTAGCCGCCCGGAAGAGGCTGGCGGGACAACGGTCAGGTTGTTAAATGTGCATGACCCAAAGATAGCGAAAGCCGAAGCTGAGCCACCATTGAAAGTATAAGACACGTTATAAAATGTTGCAGTCCCAACACTTATCGCACTGCCAAACGCGGTAAGGTTGATTTGAGATGTGCCAGCATTAAAGGTAAGATTTGTAATCGTCCCAAAATCAATAGCGTTGCCGCTGAGGCTTAAAGTTATCGTGCTACTGCCAAGGCTGATTGTCCTGACGTTGCTGTTGCTGGATACCAGCGCAGTCGCGGTCACATTGAAATTGGCTGTGGTGAATGAACCGCTAGTAATCGTTATGCTGCCAGAACTAGTCAGCGCGCCTCCGAGCGTAAGCGTTATGCCAGCGCCGCTTACCACTATCGCGCCAATGGTTTTACCCGCTGTCGTCAGCGTCCCCGTGGCGGCAAAAGTGATAACGCTGGTGCTGGTGTAAGTCATACCCGCAGCCAGCGTAACGCTGCCAGAAACCGTGATTGCGGCGGAGCCTGCGATGGTCCCGGTAAACCCAGTGCAAGTGATGGATTTTGCCCCGGTATTACCGGTCGCAATCGTTACCGTGCCGGAGGACAACGCATCAAAGAACACGTCATCTGCAGATGTTGGGACGGACGCCCCGCCAGCACCGCCCGATGTGGCGGCCCATTTAGTGCCAACAGTGCCGTCCCAAGAAGCTGTACCGCCAACCCAATATCTATTCGCCATCTAAAACCTCGAGCTCTTGCGGTGGATTTGAAACAACAGCGATCCAGTTGTCTATTCGCGTCTGTTTTATACGCTCTATATCTTCTTCAGAATATTTATGATCAACTCTCAGGTATATTGCGTCTATAAAATTACCATAATCAGTTTGCTTTTCAAAAATAATTTTTATTGAACCATCATCATCAGAGATGGAAGTTTCCATTAGCCAAAGACCGTATCAATACTGTTGTTACTTGCATTATAATATTGATACGCAACGCTAATGTTTGTGGAGTTCGAGAACCCAAAACGACCAGCAGCGTAGATGTTGTTCGCGACACCCAGACCCCCAGACAAAATCACCGCACCAGAGGTGGCATTACCAGAAGCTGTTGCGCTTGTGAAGGTTACGTTTGAAGCGAACGAGTGCGTGTTGGTCCAAGAATACTGAGCCGCAGTGTTTACGGAACTACTCGATACGTTAGACCAAAAAACGCCAGCGCCATTTGAAGTAAGAACCTGCCCGGCAGTACCAAGGCTGTTGTTTGCGTAAAACCCGGATGATGACATATCAATCGGTGTGTTAAATCTAATAGCGCTGTTTTGGTTTGGGGTGTTGGTATTAGCGAAAACGTTGAATACAGATCGAGTGCCACCTGTAGTGTTCGTTGTGTAAAATACGAAGTTATCATCACTTTGCTGGATAAAGTAGACGTTACCAGTTCCAGCTGCTGCAGTAGGAGTGAAAATAAACTTCTCGTTGTTTTTGGTTAAGGTGATGCTTCCATTAACATACACGCCAGTTGAATTTACAGTTTGTCTGACTGTAGAATTACCAATGGCTGTGGAGGTTAGATTACCCCCGATCTCAAATATAGAAGTAGCATTTGCAGAAAAAAGAATACCGTCAGTCGTGTTTATGGCAAGCTCGCCCGGAGACACTGTTGATGTCGTCGGACGAGTGCCACTTACGGTATTACGCCTTAGCTGAAATACGGTGTTAGTCATTAGCTCCAGTCATCTTTCTTTTGTCGGTTATAATTTGAGAATTTGGTTATTTTATTATCGGCCTTCTGTTGATCATCCAACAACGTTTGATGATCAACTTGTAGTTTTTGGTACGCCTCATTGACCAAGTTGTAGTTTTTCATGTGCTCTTCGTAATTTTTTTCAATCTTTTCGCATTTCTCCTTAAGATTCCCAAGAGCAAGAATCTCATCTTTATATTTAGAATATTCTTCTCGAAATGTATCGCGCTGAATTGTTGTGGCCTCAAGACCAGCAAGAGCTTGCATTAGATGGTCATTCAACTCTGTAATCTTGACGTTTTGCTCTTCGATAGTATTGTTGCGTTCCTCAACTGTGTTTTGTAATATTGAGATTTTAGATTCTGCCTCCAGACATCTTCTTACCACATCAATAAGGAATGTTTCCTGTCGTTTAAGATACGACAGGGTATAATCTTCATCAACCATAATAAAATCCTCCGATTAGAAGGAACCGCCATCAAGTGTTCCATAAACAAGTGTTGTACCATTAGATTGTAAAACATAGCCATCTGAACCGAGCGTAAGTCTGTTCAAAGCTGATGTTCCGCTTGCTACCAGAATATCACCAACAGAATAGGAATTCTGGGCTGTACCACCACGAGCCACAGCTAACGTTCCTGTTGAGATGTTAGTCGCGTTGGTGTAGTAAGAAGATGACTGACCGCCAAGATTGGTTGCGTTGTTAGCAGTGCCGCCATAAGAAGTCGAGTTGATCGTCGCACCAGACAGAGAGATCTGACCTGCTGTGATGTTGGTATTTACAGTTGTGTTACCAACGTAGAGCGATGTTGTATTAACTGTTACGTTAGAGCCAACATACAGACCCTGCGTGAAGTAGTTGTTAGCAGCAGATAGATTGAGATTGCCCCCGATAGTGAAGTTGCCAGACGTGTTGACGTAGACAGAAGCTGCGGCACCACCCAGGTTGTTGGCGTTGTTCGCTGTTCCGGAATAGATTGTGGCGTTGACGGTCCCGGAACCGATACTTACGGTGTTTGTCGTCTTATTAAATGTGAAACCATCAGAAGCGCCTCCCAAGCCGCTGTCGTTAAACTGAATTTGGGTGTTAGAACCAGTAACTCCAGCAGTCGTCGGCGTAGCCCAAAATAGATTAGCACCGTTGCTGGTAAGAACCTGTCCTGACGTTCCAACAGAGCCGTTCGCGTAAATTGCAGCCAGGTTGGCAGAAGCTACTCTGATTTCGTTTATTGCGCTCGATGAGTTCGCTACAAGTGCCTGGTTTGCCGTCAGCACACCAGGGAATCTCGCACCGCCAATGGCGACTACCGATCCATTTGGGCTACCGATGAAAAATACATCGCCGTTGGAGGTATACGCAAGTTCGCCGTTCGCCAAACCCGTTGGATTGGCGTTTGTTGTACTACGTTTGATCTGAATCTGATTAGCCATTAAAAGCTACCTCCGTCTAGGTCCATCTGTTTAACAACATATTTATTATTTGCGCTACTATAAACTAACGTGCTATTATTAGCTGGTGGATCAACGGACAGAACAACATCGGCTAAGGAATCCACTGAAACGTTCGCCACCGCGTTAGCTGTATAAGCAATCGCATTAGCGTAAGTTGTTGCATCGTTTGCCAACATCAAAGTTGTATTGGAATAATAAGAAAGATCTGTAATAGCGGAAGTCACAACAACAGGGACGCTTGCGGGCGCCTGGAGTAGAGATCCGTTTTGATTTACAACTTTTACTTTGTACTGCATGTTACTTCGTCACTTGTGGTGTAACTGTTACGATTCCTTCAACTATGCGAGATCTAACACTATTCGTGTCTTGAACCTCTACATCATAAACATAGCGACCAGCAGTAATACTGCCAGTTGTATTCGCGCTCATTGTCAAAGAAACTTGCCCTTCGCTGCCTAGGCCAACATCGAAAACGTAAGAGGTCGAAGAAGAATAAGTCTTCCTCATTTGAGAGTTTGCTGTGTACCCAGTAAAATCGATAGGATCGTCCGCGTCATTGTGAATAACAAATGTTGTGTTAAACGTTGTTCCCTGATCGATAACTAAGTTAATTTTAGCTGCCATTTTTCACCTCTTATGGCACTATTGAAGTTCTAAGAAACTTTACCGCAACGTTAGCAGTCGTTGGGGTCAACTGTAGAGCGATGTTACCACCATTGATTATTGCATCAAATGTACCAAGCGATGCTACATTGAACAGCGTTCCGTACTCAGTTAGGTATGGCGTAGAGCCATCATGTATAATCGCTATCTTCGTGACATGGTAGTAAGGAGTTGGCGTAACCGAAGTATCTGAAAGCTGTACTGTGTACTCGTATGATCTGTATAGAGAAGCTGAAACTGTATCAATGTTAGCTGTAGCTGTGCTATTTGTGAACGTATAGGTGTTAGCGAACTGATGGGCAACTGAGTTGATTAGTATTGTACCAGATGTAGCAACATTTGATGATATTGTGGTTACGCCAGCTACACCAAAGGTTCCAAAAGCATTGGCTGCGCCTGAAATTCCGAAAGTACTGAGAACGTTAGCAGATCCAGTTACTGATAAAGTACTCAACAATGTAGTAGCACCAGTTACACCAAAAGTACTAAGAACGTTAGCAGCTCCAGTTACACCAAAAGTACTAAGAACGTTAGCAGCACCAACAACTCTTAGTGTTCCACCAACGTTCGCTGAAGATTGTAAATTCGCTGCTCCGACGACATTTAGAGTTTCAGAAAGTGTAGTAGCTCCAGCAACTGACAATGTATTTGACAGAGCTACTGTGTTAGTGACACTCATAGACCCAGTTACAGCTAGATTACCACCAACAGAAGCATTTGACGAGAAAGTCACAACCCCAGTTACACCAAAGGTGTTTAGAACATTAGCAGCTCCCGAAATCCCGAAAGTACTGAGAACGTTAGCAGCTCCAGCAACTGACAGTGTGTTGGAAAGTGTAGCAGCGCCAGTTATAACAATTGTATTGCTGAATGTTGCGTTGCCGGTCACCGCAATTGTATTCGAGAACGTTGCGTTACCTGTTACAGCAATTGTATTAGAAAACGTTGCTGCTCTCGTCACAGAAAGTGTATTAGCTACAGAGACTGTGTTAAGAGTTGATGTGCCCGTTGATATTACATTTGTCGTAGAGACTGTGTTTGAAGCTACAACATAATCAAAGTAACCATACAACCAAGCGGAGACGCTATTACCAATATTATAAAAGCTTGCCGAAGTTGGAACAAGATTACCAGTTGCGGTGCCAGAATAAGTCAAGCTTCCTACAACGGCAAGACTGCCTGCCACTGCTATATTTCCAGCAATGTTTGCATTACCACCTACGCCAAGATTTCCACCAACATTAGCGGCACCAACAACGCCAAGGAATCCAGCAACATTGGCTGAAGACTGCAGGTTTGCAGCGCCAACAACATTCAGTGTGTTAGAAAGCGTAGCAGCACCAGTTACGTTGATTGTGTTTGATAATGTTGCAGCGCCTATTACTCCAACAGTACCACCAACGTTTGCATTACCAATAACTCCAAACGCGCCAGCAACATTGGCTGAAGATTGTAAATTAGCAGCACCTACCACATTCAAAGTATTTGATAGAGTGGTAGCACCAGTTACGTTGATTGTGTTTGATAATGTTGCAGCGCCTATTACTCCAACAGTACCGCCAACGTTGGCATTACCTATAACTCCAAGTGCACCACCCACATTTGCTGTTGACTGTAGATTAGCAGCTCCTACCACATTCAAAGTATTTGATAGAGTGGTAGCACCCGTGACGGAAAATGTGTTTGCAAAAGAGACAGCAGCATTCACGAGCATAGTGTTGGCAAAAAACACATTGCCAACAAACGTTGCGTTGCTTGTGTTAGCCAACAGTACTACTGCAGATGTGTTGCCTGTTAATGTAAGAATGTTAAATGAGCTGTTTGCTTTTAGTGTTGTATTGCCAGTGATAGTGACTACAGAGTTGGCATTCAGGGACGTGGAAGTAACATTGGTCGTGGAAGCGTTGATGTTAAGAAAACTTCCACCAAAAACAATGTTACCTCCAGTAGCAACTACAGAAAATAAGTTTGTTACTGATGTTACGCTAGAAGTTACCGAGTTAACAGCAAAAGTTACTAAATTAGAACCAGTATATGTGAAGGCTGTATTAGTTAAAAGGTTTAATGTGTTACCACCAGCCAGTGATCCACCAGCAATACCAGTGTAAGCAACTAAAGTGTTTGCACCAAAGTAACCATTGACGT
>Ga0181358_1000369_pt1 | contig 20055 bp, 25 predicted proteins | sample Fa13VDMM110SD_FD_130096 | JGI IMG/M metagenome (GOLD analysis project Ga0181358, IMG submission 130096) | Freshwater viral communities from Lake Michigan, USA - Fa13.VD.MM110.S.D | ecosystem: Environmental > Aquatic > Freshwater > Lake | place: USA: Michigan | collected 2013-09-24 | reverse complement strand
TCTTTAGTGTAGCTTTGGCTAATAGCATAATCTTGTTGGATAGATCTAACAGAAGATAAAGTTGTATTGTCTGGAATGTTTGCTAGATTGCTGCTATATGGGAGAGAAATGCTCTGTTGTTTTATTTTGGCTGCTACTGGATTTTGGATGCCTACTGGGGGTTGATCAAAAAATACAGATTGTGTGTTTGGTATGAATACTGGGGTAGTATTAAAATTAAAGTTGCTATTGCTTGCAAACGATGAAGTAGTAACCCACGATCCTGTTACTTTGGGATGTATTGAAGTTGAGCCTGTGTATAATTCTCCCCCTAAAGATGCTCTAAAAGCTAGTTGGTTTGGCCCTTGGTTCGTTCTGTTTCCTTCAATAGAATTGGGGTTCATTACATAATCATCAAATACACTTTCGCTTATACGAATATTATAGTATCTGATTTCTTGGAATGAACCCGAAAATCTAGTATAATTTGTTATACTGCTAGTACCAAAATATGATATATTATTATCAATCCAAATAGCATTATTTCCAACTACTGAACTTGATGCTTGAAATCCTATTTGATTACCATCATACCCATTATATATAGAATTTTTAGAGTATAAATTAAAATTACTACCACTAGTTAACATTACTGACCACCACTCTCCATCAAAAAATGGTAAATATATACTAGCTGATGTATTTAAAGAAGATATATTAGGTATAAAATCTAACTTAGCGTATTGATAATATGGGTTTATAGGATCTGCACTACTAGATATAAAAGAAGAAGTAGTATATCCCGATCCGGTGTATGTTAAAACAATAGCAGCTTGGCCACTAGAACCTAAAATTGACCATAAACTTTGAGAGCGAGGAATATTAGAAGTAGGTAAACCATTAGTTTTAAATCTAAATACTAAAGACCCAGGACGATTATTTTCAGAGTTCCAATTTGAGTTTAATGCCCACGAAGATGAAATAAAATTATTTCCGTTTTGAGTATAAGCATAATTGTATTGATCATACCAATAATCCCAATCGTTTGTATTATCTTTATTTTTACCCCCATACTCATTTATTCTTAAAATAGTATCGGGGATACCATATAATGTTATAATTGCCCTTAAGCCTTCTACAGTACCTTTTTTCTTTAAAAGATAAGGCAAGTTGTGGTATATTCTTTTATAAATCGATTTGTTTACATCATCTACAGGCTGCAAAGATCCAGTAGCAGAAGCGGTAACGTATGTTGTTATATAATCAAATCCTGTTGGGGCTGGTAAAGAAGGTGTTGTATAAGGTAGATTGAATAAACTTCCCGAAGGAGTAATACCAATTAAAGCCGCGTATAAATCATCTGTTGAGAAATTGTTTTGGTATATTTTAATACCTAAATCGCGTAATATATCGGCTACTAAGTCTTTAGATACCCCGTAATTTAATCGGTTGTCTGCATTGTATTTTTCGGTAACTCCTTGTAAATATGAAAATACATTGTCAAAATGCTGTCCTATCATTTCTATAAACAACTCAAATTGTGCATTGTTGGGATCATCTCTTAAGTAAGAAGGAATAGCATTTACTAAAGCGTTGTTGTTTTCGCTATCGTATAATTCTGCTACTGCAGATTGGGATATAAACCAAGTGTATCCTGCTCCTGGATTGGCAGTAGAAGCATTTGTATATGGGGGTGTTGAATTGGTTTTAGGCCAAGCTGTTGATCCTGATTCGTAGTATAGGTAGTATTCATATCCATCAAAATTGGTTATGATTTCATTTATCTTTGCTTGGTATATTACATTGCTAGAAGAAACATAATAGTTTGTAGCAGTATTGGTAGATAAACTGGCACTATAGGTATATTGCTCTATTAAGGCTAGTTTATAATAAAAGTTTTCTAAACGAGTTTGAGCTGAAGAGAAATGTATAAAATTATCGTAGCTAGAATAGTTTATATTTAATTCAACATTGCTTTCTGCTAGTAAACTATTTAATTGATATCTTAAACTTCCTGACCCTGTAGCCGAAGTAGTAGCTGTTAAAGAAGAAAGATTAGCGTATTGAGTAGAATTGTTAATCTGATCAGATATAGATAGATTGTAATTTGGTCCCTTTAATGGGATATTATCGTCTTCAATATTAAATACTGGGGTGATATTAATGTTGTAAGCTATAGATTCGGCTATTTGCTCAACAACCCAACATTCACTTTTTAAATCAAATTCTGATGGGAGTGGCTCGTATAGTTTTATTAATACTGTAGGATCATCAGTATTAGAATTGTCTAATAATATGTTATTTGCTATTACTAGTTTATTGTTTCCAAAATCTAAATAGAAATCTAAATAACCTCCTTGTGAGTTTTGGATTTCTTGAGAAAAAAGAGTTGCACTAGTAACTACTTCACTGTTTGGTATAGCAGTGGTATTTAACCTTATCTCGGTCCTATCAGGACTAATTTGGTCAATATAATATCTATTTAGAGCGGACGATGCAGCGCGGCGTCTTAAGAAATTATATACTGTATTGTATTGTCCTTCTGTAAACCCAAAAGATCTTAAATCAGCTTCGGGGTCTATAGTGACTTGATTATCTAGGAGAGTAAAGTTAGGATACCCGGTAATGTTTTCTACTAAAATATTTTGGTTTAAATCGTATATAAAATATTCTAGATAGTCTGTTTCTGGGTTAAATTGGGTAGAAATATCATTTGATGTTATCAGAGAAGTATCCTCGGGAGAGTATGTTTGTAACTCGAATGTAATAGGATTTATGCTTTGTATGTTAACTATTTCTTCCATTATGTGTTAGTTGTGGTTTGAGATACTTGAAATAGTTGTTGTTGAAGATCTAAATTTTCTTGTCTTAATTGGGTTATTTCTTCAAGCAAAGCATTTATTGTATCGTCTGTTTTAATTTCTCCAATATATTCTCCACTAGTTTTTACTAAATATTCGTGTGAATTTGTTTGACCAAATTTTGGAATTTCAAAAAATAAATTTTGATATTGGGCAAAAAATTCATTTATTTGGTTTGGAACACTAATCGAAGCAGTAACAGGAATAGAAATTAACTGAGTAAATTGCGTATCAATTACTTTAGTGTATTGACTTTTATTGTATACTACTTTGTTTAAATCTATAATTTCTTTAGCCATTACGGGTTGATAACTTTAAAGCTATAATTGTCATCAAATACTATTGTTGAGCCTTGAATAGTTGTTTGAACTAGTACTGTATAATATCTTTCGGGTTCTAATCCGTTCATGTATAATTCAAAATAACTTCCTGATGCATCACAACTTAATTTGGTGTATGTTGTATCGAAATCTATAACCACCTCGTTAGTATCCAAGTCTTTTATTGCATAGTATGAATTTTCTGGTAAAGCATAATTTGTTATATAAATAGACGAGGTTTGCCATACCTTTGGAGGATATGTTGGCCTTGCATTTACACGGAAAATATTAACACTTTGACTATAAAAAACCCCAGGATTCTGAGCTAGTAATATTGTAGCAGGATTAGTATTTAATACTGTTAAACTACCTGTGTTGTAAACTGAATCGTCCCATTTGAATTCCAAACACGGAGGGTATATTGTATGGGTGTCTCTAGAAAAATATTTTAATGTTACTTGTTCATTAATGTTATTTACAAATTCTTGGGACTGTGTTTGTCTAACTATAAACCCGTAATTGCTCCAAACACTTCCTGTCCATTTTTCTACTATAGATTTAACATTAAAACTTAAATCTAAATCAGAATAATACGAAAATATTTGAGTGGCTTGTGAGTCTGTCCACCAAACACCACCTCCGGCAGAATTAGGATTTGTTGTTAAATTATATGACCCGGTTTGCCCCGCAGAAAATCCGGTAGTAGTCCAAGCATTGCTTCCTGAATATGATCTCCATATCCAAGATACACCGTTTTGAGTTTCAGGGTTGTCTAAATAACGACCTGTGCCCATATTCCAAGGCTGAGCCACTGCGTTGGCTGCTACTGTTGTAGTACCAGATAATCCAGTATCATTAGCTACAAAAAGTCTAAGATTTGCTGCCCAACTAGATGTGCCTATTAAAGAAGCACTGATATGTGCTATTTCGTTAGAATCGAATTGAACTAAAAAACGGGAAGCTTGAGGAAACTCTCCATTTGCTTCTGTATATCCTGTTTTAAAATTAGTAGATGCTTCTAGAATTTCATCTAATCCTGTATTCATAGCAGGATAAGCTGAATATAGTGTAGCGTCTTGGGAAGGGAATATTTTATATACTGCCATTTTGTATTATTATAAAGGTACTACTCTGCCTTGAATGTCTGTGTTTGGATATTTTACTTCAAATATCATAGGGTCTAATGAAGGATATACTACATTACCGCTTGTTGCTCCAGCAGTATCGTAGGAATATTGGCTGTATCCTAAACTTATGCCTACTTTATTTGTAATACTTATATTTTTTACTGTTTGTACTCCTTCAATTCTATCTAATAAAATATAAATATCTCTAAGAACTATGGGTTGATTAATTTGCCATTTGTCTATTGCAAAATAATCTTGCAATGCTACCAAACACTGAACTAGAACTTCATTTGAGTTAAAATTAGGTAATACTATAATATCAAAATTTACACCAATATTAACAATAAAAGCATCTTTTATAGTTATAGAATCGTTTACCATTCTATAGAAAGATAAATATGTTTGTAGATTTTGCTTTAAAGCAGTAGAGGTAGTTGTTAACTTTTTATCAAAATCATAAGATAAAACATATAAGTCTAACACCCCTAAAGCTTCTCCGGACGATACAGATTGTGCTTTTGTAGGTTCAATATATGCCTTTGATATAACACCGTATTTAGCAGGCATAGATAATGCTCTTACTAAATAATCGTCTTGGGTTACATTACGAAGCTGCGTTGCAAAGTTAGCAGATGAATTTTGGCGAATTTCTTCTATTGTATCTCCATCTCCCCCTCCATCTGCTGCTGCTGGGTTTGTAACTGCTAGTGAAGTTAATATATAGTTTGCTGTGGAAACATTTAGATTATTGTTTAAAAACTGAATGTCTCCTGTTATGTTTGTTAAGCTGTTAGCTTGTACATTCGCTTCTACTCCACCTCCTGTTAAATATCTAACGGTTAGGGTTGTTTGAGAAGGAGCAATTCCGTATGTTTTTGTAAATAAAAAGTTTGAAGGAGAATAGGCTGCTGTAAGTTTATCCTTTTCAAACGGCAATCCTATACCTACATTGTCTGGGTTTGGAACAATTTCTTCGTCTGTATCAGTAGCACTGCCCGCACCAAATTGTATTTGTAATGAACCTGTATCTATAACTCTTGTAACAAATCTTCTTTGAATTTGTTCTAGTTTTAAAAGATAAGGAGTATCTCCTGAATATTGAGATAGATTAGGATCATTTATGTTAGTATTTTTAATACTATTGAATATAGTTTCTTGGGCTAGATAATCAACCTCGTACCATTCGTTGCTATCAGTATCAAATACATCTAAAATTCCTATAATTCTATCTGCGTTTATATCAACAGTAGAAAATTGTTGAGGAGCCCCAAATGTGAATTGAGTTGTATTAATAGTAGCTGAAATGGCTCTTCTGCTCTTCTTTAAAAGAAAAAACTCAGGATTATTTCCGCTTAAGCTATATATAGTAATTTCAGTGGGATCTCCTGAGCTAGATACTGAAAAATCTACAGGATCTTCTGTAATAAATGGTATATTAGGGCTAACAGGAGAAGATAGCACAGCGTTATCTGCAATAGATAAAGCATAAGAAAAATCAGGAATATAAGTTGAGCTAGACAATATAGCAGGAACTTGCTGATAAAAATCAATGTTTGTTGTAGCGACTTGAGTTACATTTGGTTTGTATCCAAACATATAAGCTAACTCGTATAAATTGTTGGGTTGACGAGCAAATTGTAAAAATGTTTCTTGGATTTGGTTATCAAGATAAAAAGACAAAACATCCCCCACATAAGCAGCCATTTCCATAAACATCATACCAGGCGATGCTGGTGTGAAGTCATTATATGTTGTTGGAAAGTATGTTTTAGCATAGTCAATTAAACTAGCTCTAAATTCCCCAAAGTCTCGGTTTATATATTGTATGTTTTTTCTTTGTGCCATTATGTGAATGTTATTGATATCTCATCGTTTATGCCTGTATCTACAACGTTATACGTTAATACAACATTGGCTTCATATGTATCCGGGTTCCCGGTTACCTCTAGATTTTGAACGAGTACATTTGGGAAAAACGCGGTTAATTGCGCTTGTATATCTTGTTTTAAAAAGTCTAAATTCCCGTTTGTTATTTGCTCAAAAATAAAAGCCCTTAAATTGGCACCGAAATTTGGGTTTAAATATCTTTCGGTTTTATTTGTTAAAAAATAGTTTATTAGATTATTTTTAACAGCGTCTTTTGTGGTATAAGTTGTTTTAAAAACAGCAGGAGCATTAAATGGAAGAGCAACCCCAACCCCTGTTCCGGGTTTAGTATCTATGGGGAATATTCTTTTCGCTCCGAATGCCATTATTTATTCATTAAATTCATTATTTGATCTAAACCAACACTGCCTTCTGGGAGGGCACCGTTTACAGTATCTGTAGATTTAGGTTGAAAGTTTCCGGCGTAAGCAGAAGTAGCTACACCTCCATTTTGCATTTCTCCTAAAATACCAGAAAACATGTCTCTACGCTCTTGTGCTGATAGTTGACGGGGTTTTTCTACGTGGGGTTGTGCGTATGTGTCTCTTATAGATTCATTTACAACTGTTTTTGGGGCACGAACCGCTTCTAAAAGAATATCCTTAAGTTCTTCTTGGATTGCTTCTCTTACAGCGTCTTTAATTAGTTTTTTAAAATCTTGGGGTTTCATGGTTATAAATATTAAATTAGTAAGCTTTTAAATTATCTCTATCAATAATAAGTTTAAGCTCATTGATAAGTATTTCTGGGTTTAGGGTAAAAGATAGTTCTGTTTCTATTAGTTTAATTCCACTTTGGTTTATGCCTACTGCTTTTCTGCGAACAACAGTGGGGCTAAAAGGTATTTCTTCTATTCTAATTATAAACCCATTGTATATTTCTTGGTTTACTGTATTGCTTGCTTGTTCTTGTTGTTGAGAAATTTGCACCAAACCCTCATTTGCTGGGGTAATAGTAGAATTAGGAGAACATCTTTTCAAAATAGAATCAATAGAATTCAAAATATTGATTGCTTGGTTTATAAAAATAGCTGTTATAGATATTGCGGGTGCAGATAAATCTAAAGCTGCTTTAATTTGTTGCAATTTAGGGTTTCCTAGATCGTCATATTTTAATTTATCTAAAATCTCATTCAAGTTTAATACAAGACTAGCAAACGGGGAACCAGTTACAGGAGTTGCTGCCGCTGCTATTGCTGCTGGTTTTGCTGCTCTGATACCTGCTGCTATTCCTAGTAATGTATTTAAAGTATTGTTAGTTATCCCTACTACTCTAATAGCTGTGTCTAAAGATGAACCTATTACATTTAACTGATCTACAATATTGTTTCTAAGAACAATTAAAGGGTCTAATTGGTCTGGTGGGAGACAAACATTATCAACTGTAGAATTTAATTTATTTAAAATCTTTTCAGTTAATTGGGGTTCAATCTGATCTTTAATTTGGATACCCTTGTTTAATATAAGTGTACTAAGACGCGCTAACCCCTGTTGCTTTAAAGACGAAGGGGTTATATTTTGGAGGATATTAGCAGGTATAGTAGCCATTAAATAATTTTATTTATTCTAGATTTGGTTAATTCCAAATTAGCAGATATCCTAGGCAACTCAGAAATAACCAATCCAGCGGCCATTGAAGTTTGAGGAACAGCTTGCAAAGCAACAACTAATAACTGTATTTGAGATATTAAGCTTTGTAATTCTGTTACTAGAGCATCTCCCTTTAATATAGGTTCGGTAGCATCTTTTGACCCTAGTTTTATTACATCTGATTTTACTATGTGTTCTTTAGTATCAATATTTACACTACTAACAGCATTTAGATTAATAGATTTTTTGGAGGCTAATAACAAATGATCTTGGGTAGTGTTAAATACTAACCTACCCGAATTAATCAATATTTGTTTATTGGCATATTCGTTGGGATTTGATGGGGGATTAGAAGTATAACTATTATAATTTGTGCTTGAAACGTTTATAGGGACTTTTTGAGTTGAGGCTAGATAAATAGAAGAATCATCTCTATTTATATCTTCTACTGTAGGTAACCACCCCTCAGCACGATTATCCCCTTGTCCGTTTCTTAAAATAGTTATGGGGTCTCCATTTGATCCTGTATTTGACCAATCGTTGGGTCTATCTTTAACAGTAGATCCAAAACGAACACTATTGCCCCACCTTCCTTCCATTATTACATCTCCTTCAAAAGGTAAAAGAGGATGAATATTTGAACGTTCTTTAAATGTATCCCCTAAAAATATGTCTGTTGATTGATCTGTAATTCTACGCACAGCCCCAGCAATGCTTTGAGTATAATCTACTCGCTGGGATGAAGGGGGGGTGTTTGGGTTTGAAGGAAAACCATTATGATGGGGATGATTCCATAAAGAAACAGAAGTTACATAATATTTGTTAGTAGAAGAAATAATATCTCCTATTTGGGTATTTGGAAGATTTAAGAGAAATACAATTTCATTTATTAACGGATAATTTTTTGTGTTAGGATACAATGGTTTAGCAAAATTTCCCTGATAAAATACAGGTGGATTTGATAAATCTGTATCGTATACAATAGTGCCTAGCCCGTTCCATTCTCCTACTTCTTTAAAGAGGGGATGAGTTTCATCTAAAACAATATCAACAACTCTAGCAGAAACTATAAGATTATCAATCTTAAAATCTCTATTTTCATTTGTTCCGTTGTTTAAATTAGAGTTAAGATTAGAATTTTGGGCTGCAAATCCGTATAATCTATTAGTCATTATTATCCCCCTTTATGGTGTTTATAGCAGATAAAAGTTGTTCCTTTTCTTGATCAGATATAGTTAGTGATCCGTCATCGTTTTGGGTAGCCATTGCTCGTTGGATTAAAGCGGCCATTTTAACAAGTAAATCATCGTTTTTAACTCCTATTTCCATATATTCTTTAATTAATGGAACTATAAGAGTAGCATCACCTATTTCATTTATTAAAGGTTTTAATTCTGAAATAAGTGTAGATATTTGTTTGTCTTTTTTCTTTTGGTTTTCGTATATTTCTTCTAGTATACTAGAAAATGATTTTTTACCGAATACGATTTTATCAAATTGACTCATACTTTTTTATTATAAATATAGTTATATCAAAACTTTGTATAACCATTTTCTTCATAATATAAGTAGTGAGATTTATATATTTTGTGTAAGTGATTAGCTACTTTGGTAATTTTAGGTGTTTTGACATCAATCTGCTCGCGGATATAAATGTAAAGTGCCTTTTTATTGAAAATGGTTAAATGATCTCTTTTACGAAATAGTTCTAATATAGCATCCGCTACCCGAGCATCTATTTCTTTTGGAAAAATTTTAAATATATTTTTGGTGCAATAATCCACGTATAAATCCATGAATTCTGATACGTGGGTGTTTAATGGTTTATCGTCTATATTATAGGAATGATTTTCATCTTCGTATATTTCTTCTATTGGTGTAGTATCTAACTTTTTTTTATAATTCTTTTGGTTAGATAATATCAGATAACGTTTTGCTATTGTTCCAAAATAAGAATATGCTTTGGCTCCTTTACTGGGGTCAAATAAATGTATTTTGGAAAGAAGAAATATTATTACTTCGTGTTGCAAATCTTCAATATTGTCTACTTCGGTGTGGTAAAATTTAAAAGTATGAACAATATTTTCTGTTAACTTAAAAAAAGCAGGATGGATCTCTAGCTCGTATATTTTACTTTTAACCAAAAAATCAGCCTCGTTATTGTATTTTACAATAGCGTCTTCTGTTTTTTGTGTAAAATAAACGGCCATTATAGATTTTTTATGTTGAAAGTATTAAGGATTGTTTGGATGCTTTTAACACTTTCAAAGAAAAATCCGATTTCATCGTCTGCTTTAAATGAGCCTCGATGGTCTATTTCTTTTAATTTCTTATCAGATTCATCTATGATTTTAGAAACTTTATTTAAATAAACCATATATCCTGTAAGGATATCTTCTTGCTTTTCATTTTTCTTGAGAAGGTTAAAGGTCGTGTATCCAAGGACCACGACCATTAACGCTAAAATTATTACTAATACTATCATATACTGTCTAATAGATTTTTTAATCCTTCGCTTTTAATTGTACTTAATGCTTTTTGCTGTTTACTTAATGTTGGTTTGGCATTAGTATCCAATGTAAAATTCTTCTTAGGGGCCTCCACAGGATTTTTAAACTTAGGTAACCATTCTCTTTCAAATTCAATTCTAGCTGCCATTAAATCGGCCTGGTGTAGAACAAATGGAAGACAAGTACGAGGTTTTTGTTCAGGAGCATAGGACACTAAATATTTTTTGTTCCCTTCATCGTACAAACCATCGTGGGTCTGAATGGCTAACATTTCGTTGAATGAATATTGAACACCGTGAGACTGAAGCAAATACAAACCACGATCAGGAACAGAGGCAAATGCTACTTTATTATTAAACATATAATCTTCACCTAATTTGTCTCGACGCCATTGGTCTGTTTGGGCAACATAAGATTCGTTTTGCTCGTCTCCCATTTTACCTAAGTCGTGATTAATAGCAGAAAATACAAGTTCTTCGATTGTATATGTATTTAAATCTGCCCCCATTTCACCCCATAAATTGTTAAGTTTAAGGGCACATTCTACAACACGATTAACGTGTTCGATATAGCCGCCTGGGAAAGCGTTGTGGTATTCTTTTTTGTGAGCGGCTGGCATTAGAATTAAACGATCTTTATATTGCTCGTAAAATTCTAACAATTTTTCTTTGCGGGGAGAAGATATCCAAGTATTGATGTGTTGGATAAATTGTTCCCAATTTTCTTGAATTTGTTCTGCTGTGAGTTTCATAACTGATTAAAATTAGTTTATTTCATTAGGGCCTAGCGGTTCTTGTTGAACAAAAGATTTAGCATCTTGAAGTACTTCCTGAGTATCTTTAAGGATATCTTCAAATTGGTCTCTAGAACCTGCGCGTTGAAGGATTAAAAATAATTTGGAAATGTTGCCTTCTGCTTTTTCTAGTCGGCGCATTATAATTTCTCTGTTTTTCATAATAAATGATTTGGTTTCCCGTTAATATACGGGGAATATATTAGACTGCCAAATTTATTCGACAGAAGTTAATAGTAGCTTTTTTATATTAAATAAATGCGCACATTTTTCATATTCTTCTTTAGTTTCAAAATACGAAATAGCACAATCTATAGCATCCACTAATTGGTTACTATGACTATCTTTTACAATTTGGATATGAGTCTCGTTGATAATATCGATTTTATTTATATAGTCCCACGCCCTATTAAACAAAATAAAATCACCTATGGATTTTATATCATCTTTATCAATATCAGGAACTACATTAACTATGGAAAGTATATTTTTAAGACCATAAAGCTTATGGCTAGTAATTAACTTCCTAAACATTCCCAGTAAATAAATGGGGTGCTCGCTAAAATCGACAGAAGCAACATTATCGTCCTCCTCAGAAAAAGAATTAAATATTTTATTAATGTCCATCTTGCTATACATATGTTGTTCTTATATTTTTTAATCTATGGAAAAGCTGTGTAGGGGAAGCGGGACTCGAACCCACAACCTCGTGCTCCCAAAGCACGTAATCTAACCAATTGATATATTCCCCTAAATGCGGTTCGTATGGGAATCGAACCCATGACCTTCGCAGTGACAGTGCGATATTGTACCCAACTCTACTAACGAACCATTTGAGCGATAAACAGGACTCGAACCTGCAACCTCCGACTTGGAAGGACGATGCTCTACCAATTGAGCTATTATCGCGAATTGAGCGGCAAACTGGATTCGAACCAGCGACCCTAACCTTGGCAAGGTTATGCTCTACCAACTGAGCTACTGCCGCGTTTGAGCTCCCTGTCGGATTCGAACCAACGACCATCCGCTTACAAGGCGGGAGCTCTACCAACTGAGCTAAGGAAGCATTTTTTGTGGACCGTACCGGAGTCGAACCGATGACCTTCTGAATGCAAATCAGACGTTCTAGCCAACTGAACTAACAGCCCTTTGGTTGCGGGAGAGGGATTCGAACCCTCGTGGTTGGGCTTATGAGACCCAGCTGGTGCCATCTCCAGTCTACCCCGCGATATGCTTTTGTACTCCGTACGGGACTCGAACCCGTAAGCTTTCCCGTGAAAGGGGAATGTCCTAAACCAATTAGACGAACGGAGCGTCTTTTTGCGTCCTGAGAAGGATTCGAACCTACGGCCTAGCGGTTAACAGCCGCTTGCTCTACCACTGAGCTATCAAGACAAATGGTACCGAAGACGAGACTCGAACTCGTAATGCTATTCAGCGCTGGTTTCTAAGACCAGTGTGTCTACCAATTCCACCACTTCGGCATAAATATACAAAATAATTTTTATTTTACCAAACTATTTTGCGGAAGATATTGGATTCGAACCAATGAACCAGTTTCCCGATTAACACCTTAGCAGGGTGCCGCTTTAGACCAACTCAGCCAATCTTCCTTTGGGGTGAACGATGGGACTCGAACCCACAATTACTAGAACCACAATCTAGTGCTTTACCAATTAAGCTACATCCACCATTTAGCGGCAGTGATAATCTGCCGCTCTAGTTGCGATTTGAATGTCAGGCTTGACATTCACTTTATATCCCAACGATACAGCCCACCCGCGAGTTGCTCCTATAAGCTTATGGCTAGGGGCAATTTCGTCTTGGTTATAGTCCATATCAATCTCAACATTTACGTTGATTTGTTGGGTAAACCATTCTGCCACTTCTAAAGTACGAACACATTCATCAAATAATCTTGTAAACATATCTCGTACTAGTGGAACTTTTTCTTTTGTATAGATGTAATGAACACCTCTAATACCAAAACGATACGCTATTACAGTTACATAAATGGTTTCTAATCCTATATTTTGAGAATCAGTGCCAATATGAACTTTTAAATTAGGGTACCTTTTCAAGATTCCTAGAGTATGTTCAACAACCTCTACCACTCTGTTGTCTACTGATCTGAACCTTTTCATTTGTTTAATTTTTTAGTAGCGAGAAGCAGAATCGAACTGCCGACCTTAGGGTTATGAATCCTACGCTCTAACCATCTGAGCTATCTCGCCATTTTGGCGCGGGTGCAAGGATTCGAACCTCGAACTGCAGTTTTGGAGACCGTAATGATACCATTTCAACACACCCACTTTTTTTTGAGGTACTGGTTGGATTTGAACCAACATAAGAGCTTTTGCAGAGCTCCACCTTGCCAATCGGACACAGTACCAAAATGTGGTTCTTAAACGATTCGAACGTTTAATTCTTCGTCCGTAGCGAAGTGGTTTATCCGTTAGCCTAAAGAACCAAATGTTGGAATAGCCGGATTCGAACCAGCGACCTTTTGAATATCAGTCAAATGCTCTAACCTGCTGAGCTATATTCCAATGTGTGCCTGCAGAAGGACTCGAACCTCCGAACTCAAACGAGAACTGATTTACAGTCAGTTGCAATTGCCGCTATGCGATGCAGGCGTATTGTGTGGTGATGGACGGAATCGAACCGCCGACACAAGGATTTTCAGTCCTTTGCTCTACCAACTGAGCTACATCACCAAATAACATGAAGTTAGGATACCCGTCTCGTCCTAATCTTAACTGCTTAATCGTAGTTTTACGAGGCCTCGGCAGAGGGTGCTAACTCCATATGGAGACCTGCGCTGGTCTTTTACCCATACTTATGTTCTTCATGTTTGGTACACCATGATGGATTCGAACCACCGACCCTTTGCTTGTAAGGCAAATGCTCTGAACCAACTGAGCTAATGATGCGTATAACAAAAGAAACAACAAATAACTTTAAGTCGACATCTACATCACGACCTTAGATATCTTCACCCTATGTAGTAGGTTTAGTTTCCTTTGTAGTGACCCCATCGGGACTCGAACCCGAAACCTTCGCATTAAAAGTGCGAAGCTCTAACCAATTGAGCTACGAGGTCTTTTGTACTCCCGACAGGATTTGAACCTGTAACCTCGATGGTATAAGCATCTTGCGCTAACCGTTGCGCCACGAGAGCATAATGTGAGGAAGGAGTGAGATTCGAACTCACGGAGCTTTTACACCCTTCAGTTTTCAAGACTGACGCAATAGACCAACTCTGCCATCCTTCCAATTTTAGTTGACTAATATGGATTCGAACCATAATCCTGAGTCCCGTTTCTGATGTTTGCGGGAAAATTCCCGTAACCCCTTTCGTACTCCGTTTCTCTGTGCTCCATTACACCATAGCCAATCGAGAGTTTCGAACCTCTCAGTCTTAGGTTAATTACTCCTAAGATTTGTAGTCAGGACAGGAGTCGAACCTGTATGGTGCTACCTTAGAGGGTTAGGTCTTATTTGCTTGCCTTACCATAAATGGAGTGCTACTCCCTACTCTATACGTCTACCATTCCGCCACCTGACTATATTTTACAGTAGGTAGTGAAGTACTTGTTAGTTAGACTTTCCTTCACCCCGTTATTAAACCTGTATTAACTTTTAGTTTTGGACCAGCTGGTGGAAAGTTATAAAACCACCTCACGCATAGTCAGACGTTACAAGAACTACCAAGTATTATCTGCTAACTGTCGTAGTCAGGACAGGATTCGAACCTGTAAGTACCGACTGGGCTTATTTCTGTTTTAAATGCATCGCCTGTCCAGTGCGTCTACCAATTCCGCCACCTGACTATATTTTTTTATGTTGTCCCCCAAGGATTCGAACCTCGATAAGCAGAATCAAAGTCTGCTGTCCTGCCGTTAGACGAGGGGACAATGGCTTTTCCAAGATGTCAAAGAACGATATTTGATTGTTGCTCTCGCAATTATCTTAATATATATAAATATACGAACAAATCGTGTGATCTCCACATTTTTTATATGACTTTTATATGACGTTTTTCAACAAAAAAGCCCGAATTTCTTCGGGCTTGTCGTGAATTTTCATATGTAAGTCATATGTTTCAGACAAGCCCATATAAGGCATAATCCGTAATGGTATTAAACCATTTTGGACTAAAACATATATGGAGTTGTTGTGAAAGCATATCGTATTGTTATATGTTATACATATTATGAAAATAAGAAAAAATTAATTTTTTTTAGCAGTCAGGACAGGATTCGAACCTGTACGATGCATTTCTCTTGCACCTCGGAATTAATGGCCTCACGAAATTAGTTATTTCGTTAGCTTACTTGCTGCGTCTATCCGATTCCGCCACCTGACTATGCTTTTAATTCATTGGTCTTTTACTCAAAATTTCATCAATCTGTTTTAATATTTCTCCAGATGGGTCTGTTATAGATAAAAAAGAAATTATGTCCAATCTTGTTTTCATTTCTTCTGTTAAACCCCAACCACTACCGCATCTTTGGGCTTGTTCACCAAACATTTGAATAAATTTATTTGCAACGGCTAACCTTAGTGGTCCATCACCACCAAAAGGTATCTTACTTCTTTCAATCGGTCCTATAACACAAGACCAATATTCCAATTTTTTTTCGTTTTCCATATTTTTTAATTTGTTGTAGTCAGGACAGGAATCGAACCTGTTCGTTATACCAAATGGTTAGGGTTATATTGCTCTCTTGCGTCCAAGAGATAATGTAGTAGTTCCCATCTACGCCGCACCCTCTGTGTTTGATAGTATAACTCCATTAGCGTCTACCATTTCGCCACCTGACTATAAATGAAGGTTCCATACTTAGGCTTTGCGGGAAGTCACCTCCAACCCACCTCGTAGTCAGGACAGGATTCGAACCTGTAAGTAGTTTTCAAATTAGGCGTTCATCTCTTTCACACAAAGCTTGGAGACGGCTTACTTTGGCTACCATTCCGCCACCTGACTATCCCTAGATTACTGAGCAGTAGCAGTACTGTCAGTCGCAGGGAAAAGCTCAGCAGTAGAATCTACTACAGCTGAATCAACAGGCTCAGCTACATTTTCAGTCTGAGTTTCTGTGGTGTTGTTGCAGGCGGTAAGCATAAGACCGACAAGCATTAACATTGCGAACATGTTTTTCATAACTTTGTTTTTTAAATTGTTTAACATGATTAAATATAATAACAAATTGTTGAATTGCCAAATTATTTTGATGACTTTTCTATAACTTATTTGTTGTGATTCTAACAAGATTCGAACTTGTAACCTACTGCTTAGAAGGCAGTTGCTCTATCCAATTGAGCTATAGAACCAAAATTATAAGGGGCTACCTGCTTAAGTGTCTAGATCACTTTACAGCCGATATATCTTATTCTCCCCTTTCTGTACCTCGAGCCGGGATCGAACCGGCACGGCTTCATCAGCCACAGGATTTTAAGTCCTGCATGTCTACCTATTCCATCATCGAGGCATTATATTGATTTTATTTTATCTTTTAATTCTTCTATCTTTTTAAGCGTATTGTCATATTGTTCCACAACATCTATTTTGTGAGGATTGGCCGGATGATATTGCCAAAGTTCATCTTTTAATTGTGAAAAATGAACCAAATCATCCAAAAGTAACTGCTCTAGTTTGTGCCTTGTTTCCATATATATAAATATACTAAATAAATATTAAATTTCCAAATTATTTTGATGACTTTTATATGACGCTTTTAAATGTATCTCTGCCCAAGAAATTCCACAGCTTGTTTGGCTTCTTCGAGGGAAATTTGAAAGAATTCCCTGTTAGTCGATACTCGGTAAGAATCCAGATATCCGTGAACCTCGTTTTCTAATAAATCTCCATCGTGACACTTAAACGCCCATTCAACAATGTATGGTTGTGCTACGCCTGTTGCGCTTGAGATTTGTTTAGCCCTAATCTCGGGTTTGCTTTTGGTATAACCAATTTTAAATAAACCAGGCATAGAAGAATTTGATAAGATATATACCCACGAATTACCGTCTCCCATTCTAGAATAATCTAGTTTTTTGCGGGTGGTATAATATGTAACTTTTTCCCACCCATCTACCTCAGGTTCTAAAGTGAAAAACGCAGGGCCGGAACCCAAAAAATCGTCTTTAGTGGAGAGATACGGTTTAGCTTCTTCTAAAGAAATTCGTTTTAGGTGTTGCATGGTGGTTTATGTTGATATTCCGTTTTTACTTGGTTATACGCTAATTCTACTTTTTCTTGCATACCCATGTGATAGTGGGTTTGGTTTAGTTTACTCACGAGTTTTAACACATTTTCTCGTATCCCCTCTTTGTGGGCTTCAAATAAGATATCTTCTATTTTAGACATATAAATAAAATTTAGATTCCCTCACCATTGAGGGGACTTAAATAAATATATAAAGGTATGAAATCAACGGTTGGTTTGTCAGGGTGTAGGCTGACGATGGGGGTTGGTTTGTAGACGTGTGGGATGACGATTTGTAGGGGGACAAACTTCACAAATAAGCGAGTTAGTGGTAAGTTTTATTCCTCACCTGTATCGCCATCTACCGTTCCTTGTAAAAAGGATAAGTATTTTATCTTTTCAATTTCTTTATCAGTATAAAACCTACCACTAACACCAAATAAACCCAATAAAAGGTCTTGTGCTTGGTTTTCAGTTATCAGTTCTAACCTAAGTTTTTCTGCTATTTCTAAAATTTGTTCTTTCATATCTTTTACTGTGTTTATTTGTGAACCGTTAGCGGTAATACTACCAACCGTGTGTAATTGAAACTTTGTTTAACATTTGTAAATACAGTTTAGTTAGATGTTTGTGGTAATATTTGCGTTTCCAAAATGGCTTAGTTTTATGCTCTATAAAATCATTTAGTAAATCACCTAAATCAGCAGTATATTCATCAAGATTTACAGTTAATGAACCGCCATTATTTACGACATTACAAACTGTTGGTACTTTTTTACCAGTTCTGTATTTTTCTAATTCTTTATACATATTCTTGTTTTTAAAATCCCTCGTAAATTAAACCGTACTACCGCTAACAAGCGGTTGGCTCAATTTCTCAAGTTTAAGACAACTTGCTATCATTGTACTTTTGTAATTCATCATCAATCTTTTTATTGCCTTCAATATCTTCAACCCAAATTGAATACTTACAATGATAGCAAGTATCAAATCTTTTAATTCCTGACCAACCTAAGCCTATTCTCATCTTATGTACTCCGAAGTAGCATAAAAAACGGCTTATAACACGGGTTTGCCGCAAGTTGGGCATTCGTGCTTCTATGTATGTAAGTGCTTTATTCAACATTTGTATTTCAATTTAAAATTTGTACTAATTAATCCCAACCTGACGCTGGGGGTTGGTTTGTCAGCGTGTAGGCTGACGATGAGTTCACAAATAAACGAGTTATGGGCAATGCTATGGACACCTAAATCCATTGTGAACTATTTCCCACTCCCAATATTTTGAGTTGTTTTTTCTAACTCTATTTTCTGACCAACCTTGCTTATACCAAACCAACTGATAAGGATTAGGCTTATGAGAAGTGCTTCCGCTAACATCGGTTTGTTGCAAGCGGGGCTTCTGTGGTTTACCAAGTTTTATCTTTTTATCTTTCATAGGTTTGGGGTTTATCATTAGAAAGACTGCAACTCCGACTTGACATTATTCCAAAATTCAAGTGCCTCATCTTTTTGTGCTTCATACCAATACTGGGGAGTTGCCCCACAATCATCCCAATCAGCATGGTTTGGGTCTAATGGTCTTGCGCTTAGTATTTCTTCAACCGCTATCAAAGCACATTGTTTAGCTAAGTCGTTAATGACAAATCCGTTAATACTGTATTTTGCACTTAACAACTCCTTTAAGTAATAGTGCATCAATTCCTTTGCTTTTTCTTTTGGTTTCATGGGTTTGGGGTTTGGTTGGTAAGGTTATAGGCTGACTGTAATATTATTTTTGTTTTGATTTTAATTCATTATAATAATACCTCTCAGCCTCTTCTTTTGTGAATGATGGCAACTTTTTAGCCTCCTTCTCTTTATCATAATCCGATTTCTCAAAAAAGCAACCTATTACATAAATTGTCACAATTGTTAATATTACTTCCATAGTTTTGGGTAATTTATGACAGGTTAATAACTTTTATTTTTTAAAGAGTTAAAAATTTAGTATAAACTGGCTTATGCGTATTGCAAAGCCAATTTATACAAGTCTGAATTTACTTTCATGTTTTGTTGGAAATTCTTGATTGGACGGCTCTTACGTACTTTTTCACCGTTGGCGTAATTGTACATTCCGTGAATCAATTTTTCTTGAACCACATTGTAGATACTCCACAAGTCGTCTCCTTGATCCTCTTTGCGAGTTGGCTCAAGCAATTCTGCAATGCTAATTGTTTGCGTTTTAGGGTCAATTCGCAACCCAATTGCTTCAAGGGCAAATTTCTCCTTTTCATCCCAAGTCATCTGCTTGGATTTGAGCTTGTTCATACACTCAACGGTCAATGGCAACTTTTCAACCATTTCGTTGATTGTGGAACGGAGAGTCTCAAAATCGTAACCCATATGGCGGATTTTCATCGAACCAAACTCTTCGTCCGAAATTACCAAACCATTGGAACAAATCATCCTAAACAAACCTGCTGTGAAGGTAAATGCATTTTTACCATCGTGAGAGTTTGTCAACAAAATCCTTGGAAAGACAACATCACCGTCTGAACCTTCAATTTGGATTTCGGGATTGCTAAATACAAGCAAGTGCTTTTGATAACCTTTAGATTTACGCGCTTTAATCTCTTGTGCGTCAACAACATTCCATCCTAAAGATTGCATGTCGTTCATAACCTTTTCGGTTGAAATGTAGCTATAATGCTTTGATACATTACCTGCAGGCCTATCCGTATATACACTTGGTGCAGA
>Ga0181358_1000368_pt1 | contig 20162 bp, 20 predicted proteins | sample Fa13VDMM110SD_FD_130096 | JGI IMG/M metagenome (GOLD analysis project Ga0181358, IMG submission 130096) | Freshwater viral communities from Lake Michigan, USA - Fa13.VD.MM110.S.D | ecosystem: Environmental > Aquatic > Freshwater > Lake | place: USA: Michigan | collected 2013-09-24 | reverse complement strand
ATTTTATACGTTATTCTAAACGTGGAATTGTGATTTATTGTATAAACCGTTCTACGGGTGATAAAGTAGCCGCATTTAAAAGTATAAATCCGGATTACGAGACCGAAACATCGTTTTGGGATGCTAAAGATAATCGTGTAGATTCTATGGAGACTAATCTTTCATCTCACATCCTGAGCATCATACGAGATGAGTTTACTCATACTAAATTAACTAATTGGGAATTAATCCCAGATGAATATAAAAATCAGTATCGTTCAAATACAACTATGACAACAAATACATGGCAAGATGAACCTAATGTAGAACCAAATCAGGGTGGTTTAGGATTAGCTATTCGTAGAGCTATCACGTACGATGAAGCATTTGACATTGAAGAACCAGTTACAATGCAAATGGAAGAACAAACAATTACTTCTGGATATATAACAACTACAACTATGGGTGATATGGTTCAACAAGCTTGGGGAGATTAATAATATGGTGTATTAAAAAATGGATATACGGATAGGGTGTTGAGGAGGAAAGTCTGAAAGGCTAATAGAATAATGAGTATTTGGCAATACTAATATATTTATACTTAGATTAATCTAAAAAATAATATGGGAAAACAATTTATAACTGAGGCTAAACGTTTACAAAAATTAGCTGGTATAAAAGAAACCAGATTTGATACTACTCAAATTAAAGATCTTTTAAATAGAATTAATTCATACTCAGGTAAGACATTTATTTGGTTTGATACTGAGACTTCAGGATTTACTTTTGATAGACCTTTACAAATTACTCAAATAGCAGCTATTGCTACTGATAGTGAAGGAAATAAAATAGGTCAATTTAATGAAAAAGCTAAACTAGAACCAAAAATTGCTAAAGCAGCAGAAGACCCAGAATCTGGTGTGAGTAAAGCATTACAAATAAATCGTTATGCTGATGATACATCAATTAAAAGAGAACAACAAATCATACTGTCAGATTTTGTTGATTGGGTTAATTCATTTCCTAATCCTATTTTATTAATTTATAATACTCCATTTGATATGGAAGTATTTAATACTGTATCTAAAGATAAAAAATTAAAATCTACTACATTAGATGTAATGAAAATAGCTCAATATTTTTGGATTCCTCTTCAACAACAGTTAGCTGAAAAAGGTAATGGACGAAGTATTGAAATATTAAATAAATTAGGAACTAGTGGTTCTAGTAATTTAGTTGGGAGTACTTTGGGAAAAGTAGCAAATTCTTTAGGAATAGATAATTCTCAGGCACATGATGCTTTTGGAGATGTAATTATGACATCTGGTATTTATCGCGAAATGTTAAAAGATTTAGAACAACATCAAGATACTGAGATAGATAAAGAATATAGACGAGGTAGAATAGCTGCTGATCTTAAATTCAAACGCAAAGACAAAGAAAATAGAGAACGCTTAAAAAAATTAGGTAATTATACTGTAAAATAATATGGCCGAATACGTATTACAAGACAAAGACAAAGCAGCATTTATTAATAAAATGAATAAAGTATTATCTCAATTAAAACCTGGTTTAGGTGTTGATAATACTAGTTTTGTTGATGTACCTGAAAATAAAGATGACGATAAGACAATTTTTGTAACAGGTGATCCTGTAGAGGAGAAAGTGTTAGATCAACTTATTGATCAAAAGATTTTTAACTTTAAAATAAAGAAAATTAGTTTAAAAGAAATATTACAATCAATAAAATAAACAACAATGAAAAAACAATTTATTACAGAGGCCGCTCGCCTTCAAAAATTAGCAGGTATTATTACTGAATCTCAATATAGAGAATTAAATGAAAATCAAGTAAGTTCCACCCAGTATGCTATTAGAGTTTTAAATAATTTTAAAAGATCAAGACCATTTGATACTCCTACTATTTTAAGAAAATTAAATGCTTTAAAAGATAATATCGAGCGTCAATATGATACTGAAGAGATAGGAAATGAAATGGTTTATTTAGAATTAGAGGATTTAGAAGATACTTTAAATAATGGTGCTGATATAACTGCTGCTATAGATAATACTGTATCTAATTTAGAAGGAACAGAAAATAATGGAGAAGGAAACATAGCTGGTTCAACAAATTATAATGAAACTTCTAATGAAAATGCATTAGGAATTTTATGGCGTCGAGCAACTCCTGAGGATGATTATGATGAAGATACGGAATTTATATGGATTGAACCAAATATGAGAAAAATATTAACATCATTTTACAAATCTTTAGGCTCAAATAATTATGAAGGGATAAGAGAAGAAATAGAAGGAATAATGTATGAAACAGGCCCATCAGATTGGGGTAGTGAGGTTGATATGACAGTAGGAGAATTTTTACAACGTATTAAAGAGACTTATGAAGAATTTGGGTTTGGTGGTGAATCATAATTTTTTAAAATAAATAACACAACAATAATATAACCCGCCCCTAAAAGGCGGGTTTTTTTGTCCTTCACCATCTTATATATATGTATCTATTGATAGCGGCGTGAGATGCACTGCTTTTAAAGAAAACTTGGCTACCGCCTCCTCCCTTCGTATAATACATTATAACTATAAAATTTAAACAAGATGAAATACAAAGAACAAGCCCTTAAGAAAATTGAAAAAATCGACCATAAAGTTGCTGCTTTAGAGAGCGCTATTAGTCGTAGTGAAAACATGAGTGTTATTACTGGTGCCTTTAGAGATATGAGAGAAGCTGTAGCCAGCTTAAGAGATACTATCTCTATTGAAAATGATGAAATGAATTATTAATATGGCAACATTTGTAATTATTTTAATTATTATCGTCCTTATTTTAGGATATATTTCTTATAACTTATTTAAAAAAGTTGAACAATTAGAAAGAATAGTAGATTCTCAAGAACTATATATTTCTAAGTTTTCTAATTCAGTAGACTTTGCTAATAAAAGATTAGGAGAAATTGATGAGAAAGGAACATTCCAGTCTGATGATGAGATAGGATGGTTTTTTGAAAGTGTTAAAACATTGCAAAGTGAACTAAATGATTTTAACCTAAATGGAGTTAGAAGATAGCCCAATAGTAGTTGAGTTAACCAAGTCAGGTAAACCTCGTAAACGTAAACCTAAAACATCACATACATATTTTACAGAAGACACTCAAAATGCTATTGTAGAATATGTTGGATCCCAAGACCAAAAATTTAGAGATAAAATTTATCGTGAACGTATTGAGTATGGATTTTTTAAATTGACTCAAAACATTATTCACACTTTTAAATTTTATTATACTGATGGTGAGTCTGTTGAAGATGTGCAACAAGAAGTAATTGCTTTTTTGCTTGAAAAACTTAAATTATATAAACCTGCTAAAGGTAAAGCATATTCCTATTTTGGAACTATAGCTAAACGTTATTTAATTTTAAAAAATAAAAAAAATTATCAAAAACTTCAAAATAAAGGTGATATATTAGAGATTGAAGAGGATAAAACTATACGAGAAGAAATAATAAACGAACATTATAATCAAGATTATAGTGTGAGTGAATTTATGACATTATATACTCGTTATGTAGATAAAAACCTTCATAAATTGTTTCCTAAGGAAATAGATGCTAAAACAGCAGATGCTGTAATTGAATTATTCCGTAAATGTGAATCATTGGATATATTTAATAAAAAAGCATTGTACATCTATATTCGTGAAATGATAGACGTTGATACACCTCAAATTACTAAAATAATTAAGAAATTAAAAGTTATATATGTTGATTTATATAATAAATATTATGAAGATAACTACATCAATGTGTAATTTTTATTAATTTTTATATTTATAATAAAATAAATTTATATGGATTTTGATAAAACTATATGGGGTACTAAAAAATTCTCCGATTTGTTGAAAGATATTTATGCCAATTCTAAAGAAAAGGAAAAACAAATCAAAGAACTAATAAGTACCCTAAAACCATTCATTACAGATAACCATTCTGCTCTTACTATAGTTCCGTTAATTGCTAATTATCTTAATATAAGTGTTAAGAATGATGAGCAATTAATTAAACTGGCTAGTATAGTTCAACGTGCTGCTTCTTTAGGTGAAGGAGATAGCATAGGTGGGTTTATATTAAGTGAAGCAGAAAAAGAACAATTATTTTCAGCTGTTAGTGAAATAGGAAACGAAGTAGAAGGACCTTCTAAAGAATAATATATGACTAGAGTTAGAACAGGATTATCTAATATTACAGCCAATATAGGCTTTAATAATTATACTGCTCCCCAAGGATATAAAGTGGGAAAAGTATATGCGGTTATATTAGATGAACAGAGTGTTCCTCAACAGGTATGGATAAATAATGGAGGGTGGGCTGGTATCGGTACTATTTTATATGCTGAATACAGAGAAGATACTGAATTACCTTTAGAAGCTCTTAATGATCAACAATTAATTGATTTACCTACTGCTTTACCATTATATCCTAATCAAAAATACTTTCCATTACCTGGAGAGATTGTCATATTGATGGATCTCCCATCTGCACCTTCCCCTATTACTAATAAAACTGAAGAAAGTTATTATGTAAGTGTTATTAATGCATGGAATAGTCCTCAATTTAATGGTTTGTTTTTAAATGAAGATAAAGAAGCATTATATAACTCATTCAACCAGAACTCAGACTTTAGAGGATTACAAACATTTGAAGGAGATTATTTATTAGAAGGTAGATTTGGAAATTCTATTCGTTTTGGTAGTACTAATAGAACAGGGAATCAAGATTTATCACCATGGTCTACTAATCCTAATGAACTAGAAAACAATCCTATTACATTATTAACAAATCAACATAATTTTAAACTACCAGGTTCAGATTTATATGTTGAAGATATTAATAAAGATGGCGCGTCTGTTTATCTAACTTCAAACCAATCTATACCTTTAGATACAGGAAATATAGTATTAAGTAATATTACTAATCCTACTAATGTTAAAGATTTTACAAACCCACAAGTAATAATAAATGCTGATCGAACTATTATATCGTCTAAATCAGATGAAGTACTAATATTCGGTAAAACGGGGGTCGAGGCATATTCTCAGGGGCCTATTTACTTACAAAGTAATAAAGTTGGAATAACATTACAAGACAATCAGGTATTTTTAGGACCCTATAACAATGATTTTATCACACCACAACCATTGATATTAGGATGTTCATTAAATGTATGGTTATCTAATTTAATATTATCGTTAAGTGATTTTACAGCTAATATAGCTAACACTATATCTCAACCTGAAGGTACTCCTTTAATGACTATAAATGATGCTTCTATTACTCTTCAAGATAAATTAGAAATATTGAATCAAACGTTATTAAAAGAAGATTTACTTTCTAAAACCACTAATACAATATAATGGCTGAAATTACTAATAAAGATAAAATAAAAGCAGCTAAAAATGCACTTGATGAATCTAAAAAATTGTATCAAGACGCTCAAAATCAGTATGCTAAAGCCGAGGCACTTTATAATAAAGCTAAAGTACAAGCTAATGCTATTAAATCTTTAACATCAACATCTATTGATATAAGTTCACCCGCAGTTATTGCTGCTTTAGGAACGGCTACTATAACAGCATTAGCCAATAATATAACACCTGAACAACGAACTAAAACTATTAATGATAAAAAAGAAGCTCTTAGAAAGTTAGAAAGAAAAGCAGAACAAGAATTAGAAAAAGCTAAAGCGGCTGTTGCTGGAGCTCAGAAACGTATTGAAATACTTCAAGAACAAATTGGAATATTATCAACTCAACGCTCCTTAAAAGACAAAAAAGACAAAAACCAGAAAAAAGACAAAAAAAAAGTAACAGCGGATAGTAAAAAAGTAAAAACAAATAAAGCTAAAATTAAAAAAGTTTTATCACAAATAATAAAATCATCTGGGCCTGCTGCTATTACATTAGTTTTTGGTAGAATATTAAGTAATCAAGTTAATAAATTAGCTCAAACTATTTCTAAATTAAATGAATTAGTAAATAAAACTAATGAAATAATTACAAATGCTACAACTAAAGCAGATATAGAAAAAGCAAGAGTAGCTAGAGATGCAGCCTTATCTTCATTAAAATCTGCCGAGGATCAGGTTAATAATTTTAACAGAACACTTAAATCTATAAGTACTACCTTAACAATATTATCAGCAACAGTATCTGTGTTGACAGCTATCCCGTATACACCATACCAGATATCACCTATTGGTATTAAAACAACAAGAACAATAGCAAAATATGCACCGGTGATAATATCTCTTAATATATTGTTACAAATTGCCTTAGGTACTTTAAGTAGATTTAAATCAACTATTCAATATGAACGTTCAAGATTACTTCCTTTAAATAAAGTACTAGATGATGCTGCTGCTAATGATTTAACTCCTCAAGAAGTAAGAGATTTATTAGAAACACAAGGTATAGGATTAGGTAATGGAATAGGCAATGATTTAGGTCCTGTATTAGGAGTTGAATATAATGGGTTTACATTCTCTATATTAGAAGAAGATGATCCTAAATTTGTAGTAGCGGGTAATAAACGTAGATACGCTGTTGCTTTAGACAGAAGTGGATTTATAGCTCTACAATCTGAACCTTCCTTTACATTAGATCCTGAGGTTCTAATTGAGGAATTAAGATTAGAAATTGACAAACGAAGACTTGAAGCTTAATATTTATTGACATGAAAACATTAGAATTAAAAAAATTAATTAAAGAAGCCGTAAGAGAGGTTTTAAAAGAAGAATTAGCAGAATTAGGTAAACAAAAACTTACTGAATCTATTTCACATGGTTTACCTTATACACCACCATCTGTTCATAATAATGAAGCATGGCCTACTATGAATTTTAATACTAGTAACACAAACCCGGCTTTGCGAAATAGTTTAATGGAAAAAATGGGCATAGCAGATGCTCTAAAACCAGAAATACCTAAAACATTTAATGAAAAACAAACAGTATATTCAGATCTATTAGCTCAAGTAGCAGCTGAAATGAGATCTAATCCTGCTGATTTGAATAATTTTAGAAGTATACAGTAATGGCTTACGTTAGAAGTACTAGAGTTGACCCGAGAGATTTTCAAGTCAATACTGCTATAGGTGTTGGGTTGCCATTTAATGCTCCTGGAGTTTTTAATAGTATTTATTCTACAAGAGAGCAAATAAAATTTAATGTAATTAATCTTATATTAACTTCTAAAGGAGAAAGAATAGAAAACCCAAACTTTGGTACCACTTTAAGAGGTCAATTATTTGGACAAATGACAGAAGAAACTCTGGATAGTGTTAGAGAAGATATAATTAACAGCGTTGCAACTTATATACCAGAAGTAAACATTCAGAATATTGAATTATTAATAGAACCTAATGAATCTTCTAATACATTACTTGTAAAAATAGCATACATAATACTCCTATCAGGAGAAACAGATAATATAACAGTTAACTTTGTATAATGGCAGAGCAAAAAAACATATCTTATTTAAATAAGAATTTCCTTCAGTATAAAGCATCTCTTATAGAGTTTGCTAAAAATTATTTTCCTAATACTTATACAGACTTTTCAGAAGCATCACCTGGTACGATGTTTATTGAAATGTCATCATATGTTGGAGATGTTTTGTCTTTTTACACAGATACTCAAATACAAGAAAACTTTGTACTAACTGCTAGAGAAAAAGAAAACTTATTAAATATGGCGTATTCATTAGGATATCGTCCTAAATCGTCATATGCTGCTGTTACTACAATTGATTTTTATCAAAGAATTCCTATAGTAGCAGGACAGCCTAATTTAGATTATGCTTTAATTATACCTGAGAATTTATCTTTAAGATCAGTAAGTGCTAATGTTAATTTTTTAACTTTAGACCCTGTTGATTTTTCTAAAACAGGTTCAATTGAAATAACATTGTACGATAGTAATAATTATCTGTTTAAAAAATCTGTCCGAGCTATATCAGCAACAGTAAAAAATCAAACATTTACATTTGGTGCTCCTGTAAAATTTAATTCAGTTGAAATAAATGATCCAACCTTTCTTCAAATACTTCAAGCTACCGGGAGCGATGCTAGTCAATGGTATGAAGTACCTTATTTAGCTCAATCTAATGTAATTAATAAAACTACAAATACTGGGTCTTCTTCTAATCAAGTACCTTATCTTTTAAATTATTTAGAAACTCCTAATAGGTTTGTATCAAGAATTAGAACAGATGATGTTATAGAATTACAATTTGGTTCGGGTATGTATGTGAATACTAATGATAATGTTATTATTCCAACACCAGATAATATTCAATTAGGATTAGTACCATCAGTTAATACTTCCGATTTAGTTAACAATTATAACCAAGCCGCTGTATTTTATACTAAACAGTATGGTACTGTACCTTCAAATATATCTTTAACAGTTCAATATCTTTCAGGTGGAGGAGTAACATCTAATGTACCGGCAAATGATATTACTATTATTAATTCAACAGCAGGAATAAATGCTGTTAATCCAATATATAATACCGTGTCTTTAGCGACTTTAATCGCAAATAATCCACTACCAGCCACAGGTGGTAGAAGTGGTGATACTACAGAAGAAATACGTTTAAACACGCTAAATGCATTCTCAGCCCAATTAAGAGCTGTAACAAAAGATGATTACATGAATCGTGCTTTAAGTATGCCTTCTGATTTTGGTACTATAGCTAAAGTATATGTTGAACAAGCATCTGCTCTATCTGTTAGCTCAGGAAATGATCCACTAATAGATAATAATCCACTTGCACTTTCAATGTATGTGTTAGCATATAATTCTACTAAAAAATTAGAAAATGCTACCTTAAATTTAAAAACAAATTTAAAAGAATATATGGAGCCATTTAGAATGGTTACAGATGCTATTACTATTAAAGATGCATTTTATATAAATTTAGGATTAAATTTTGATATAACTGTTATCCCGGGTTTAAGTAATAATCAAATATTAACAGATTGTATTACTGCTATTACTAACTATTTTGCTATAGATAAATGGCAAATAAATCAACCTGTAATTTTATCCAATATTAATTCATTATTACTTCAAATTAAAGGAGTACAATCTGTAGTTAAAATAGAATTTATAAATAAATCAGGTGGAAATTATTCTCCATACAGTTATGATGTAGCAGGAGCTATTCAAAATGGAGTATTATATCCTTCATTAGATCCTTCTATATTTGAAATAAGATATCCTGAATTAGATGTTCAAGGTAGAGTTGTAACTTTTTAACAACTTTATATTTATAATAAACAAATAATATAAATGGCAGTTTATAAAATATTTCCTGAAAAGGACACAACTATTTATTCAAAATATCCAGATATGAATACTGGGTTGGATCAGATTTTGGAAATCTCTAATGAGGTATCCTTATTATCCGGTTCTATCCCGTATGTTTCTCGTGCATTAATAAAATTTCCTACTAGTGAAATAGAGGAAGTATTAAATAATATGGTATTACCTACGGTAAATACTGAAAGTATAAATACTTTATCACCTATAATATCACCAAATGGTTTATATTCTGCTTCTTTAAAATTATATTTAGCAGATGCTTCTAATTTACCTGATACTTATTCATTAGAATGTTACAGTGTATCCCAATCTTGGGAACAAGGTACAGGACGTTTTTTATACGACCCATATGATAAAACAAATGCTACTTGGGTAAATAGAGATAATACTAATGAATGGTTAACTGCTAGTTTTTATACAAATTCAACTGCTTCTTTTCAATCTACAAACCCTGGTGGAGGTACATGGTGGTTTGCATACGCTGGTTCTCAAACATTTGGGATAAATCAGACTAAAGATACTAATATTGATGTTACTAATATTGTAAGTGAATATAATATTAATATAGAAAATGATGGTTTCCTATTAAAAATGGGAGGTACTAATGAATTTAATACTTCATCATCATTCTCATTAAAATATTTTTCTAGAGATACCCATACAATATACTTACCACAATTAGAAATAAAATGGGATGATAGTGTATATAATACAGGTTCTTTAACTCTTTTAACTAATGAAAACATTGCTATTACATTAGGTAATAATATTGGTAAATACAATAGAAATGATGTTTATCAATTTAGAGTAAATGCTAGAGACATATACCCGGCTAGACAATTTACAACAGTGTCTGTTTATACATTAAATAAAGCATTACCTTCTAGTTCATATTGGGCTTTACAAGATTTAAATACAGGTGAATATGTTATTAATTTTGATGAAAATTGTACCAAATTAAGTTGTGATCCCTCAGGGAATTATTTTAATATGTATATGGCTGGTTTGCAACCTGATAGGTATTATAAGATATTGATAAAATCCTCATTTAATAATGGAACTAGTGTAGTATATGATAATGCATATATTTTTAAACTTAATAAATAATGTCAGAAATAATTCCAATTAGAAATGTAGTATATAGTAAAGATAATTTTACTAAAGTAGTTAATACTCAATTTAGTGAACTTAATTCTGTCCCACCAACAACACCTGAGACAACTTTAGAAAATTTTTTTGAATTATATAATGAATTGTTTAATGATATTCCTAGAGAAGGAGATATAGACTCACATAGATTTATTTTAGAACGTGAAGCAGAATATTTAGGAGTAAGAATTTCAGATGATAATGAAATACAAGCTTTATTACAAGAAATAACAGATTTAAGACAACAATTGTTGGAAGCCGAAACAACTAATGCTACATTAGCATCTCAAACAGGTAGAATTGAATAATAAATAATTGATGGTTAATGGCCGATAATATTAAAATAGTAGGACAAATTACAGATACTGAGCGTATAAATCGTTATACCGTTCAAGAAGAACAATTACTTAATCCTATCTTAAATCAGGAAACATTTGGTTTACCTCAAGACTATATTGAATACTTTTTATTTGATCAAGGAGGTAACATTCTTAATTCAAATTATAATTATAATTCATATAAATTACCTTCTAATTCAGCATACTCACAGAGTTTACTTCCTGATATTGAAATAGACCCTATTAAAGATATACAGGATTTAGGATATGAGTCTGGGGAAGTTGTATCTCGTTATAATTTTTTTAGAAAAATATCAGGTGAACCATTTAGCACTCAATTATTTATTCAGCAAATATCTACAGATAGAACTGAATTGCGTGTAGATTCTACTGAATTAACTGATGAAACGTTAATTGATATAGCTGAAAATTTTGCTAATAAGCAAATTGAAGTTCCTTATTATTATTATGTTATTTTAAATTTTGGAGATAATAATCAAGTAGTAGCAGTTAATATAATAAGTGAAGTAGACCAAACAGGAAATGTTAGTATATTATTTAAACTTTACGAACCATTACCTGCTAATATTTCTTTAAAATCAACATTTTGGATTGTAGAAGAAATTGTTAATCCTTATGTATTTGATCTTAATTTAGATAAGTTAACAACTCCACTTCCTCAACCTTTTTTAAAAGGCCCTAATTTTGATATTGATTTAGAATTTAAAGAGGTAGTACCAACACAATATAGTAATTTAAATCAACTAGTAACATCTTTTACAGGATCGTCTTATCAAGCTGTATTAAATTCATTGACTAACCAAAATGTAAATATAAATATAGATTACAGCATATTTAATGATTTTGTTCACTACAGTTCAGCTACAAGTAGAGTAAATAATTTTTTAAATAAGGTAAATGAGATTGAAGGATATCAATCTGAGATTAGTACTCTTTCACCATTAACATCTAGTAATGCTTCTTTAGTAAATCAAGTAACAAGGGCAAGCTCTAGTTTAAATACTATAATAGGTGGTTTTGATGGGTTTGAAACTTATTTATATTATACTTCTAGCTCTTTAACTTCAAGTATAGTAACATATACTCTTGAATCAGGTTCATATTTTGCATATAATGTTGCCCCTTACCCAAAATCTAATAGCACAAAACCATACACACTATATGCTTCATCTTCAATTATAGTCCAGTCTTGGTATACTGATGCTATTGAAGTAGCTGGTGAGTTTGATTTATCTAATAAAGACATATTAGTTAATACAATACCTTCATATATTACAGATGATCCCGATAATTATCTACCATATATTGTATTTGTTGAAATGATAGGTCAATATTTTGATAATGTTTGGATTTATATAGATAAATTAACAGATGTATGGGATAATAATAATAATTTAAATGAAGGTATATCCCAAGATTTAGTATATGATTGGTTACAATCGTTTGGGATGAAACTATATAATTCCCAAGGTAATCAAAATGTATTAGATTATAATGTAGGTGGATTTAGTGGTAGTGTAGATTTTAATGGAAATTATTCTCCATCAAGTAGTTTCTTAAATAATGTACCTAGAAAAGATTTAGTATTAGATACTTATAAAAGACTTTATCATAATCTACCTTATTTATTTAAAGGAAAAGGTGCCCATGGTGGTTTACAAGGATTAATTACATTATTTGGTATTACAGGTTCTATTTTACCTATTAAAGAATATGGAGGCACTAATGACTATCAAGATTTAAAAGGATATACAACCGATAAAATATCAATTGGTTCTAATAATATTACAGGAAGTATACTATCTCCTATAAAACGTTTAGAAACAACTACAACATCGTCTAGAGAAGTAAAAAGCCAAGATTTACATTTTGTTGATGTATCTTTTTCACCTCAAACACAAATAGATAAAGCTGTATCGGCTTCTATAGCTGCTTCTAACCCGTCATGGGTTATAGATGATTATATAGGATACCCACAAGCTTTATACTTAGATAATTATCCTTCTTTATCATATCAAAGAGATTATTGGTTTGGTCAAACATTTACACACCCAAATGAAGGATTTGACTATGCTGGGTTTATTAGATTAATTCAATTCTTTGACAATTCATTATTTAAAATGGTTAAAGATTTTACTCCTGCTCGAGGCAACACTTGGACGGGGGTATCTATTAAATCACCAGTATTAGAACGTCCTAAAGTACCAGAAGCTAGGCCTGTATCTAATGTTCAAATAGATTTAGACGGTGCTGTAACGGGTGCTGTTATACTTCCTATATATGATCCTTATTATGAATACTTATCAGGAGATAAAGTAGCCTATTATAATGGAGAAATTACAGGTTCATTTATTGATACTTACACATATTTTGAAGAAAATAATATAAACCCTTATTTAGTTAATAATACAGCAGGAGTAGTACCTCCTGGTTTTATGGGTGGTAATACTAACTTTATATTAGATTATAATGCTCCCTTTTATGAGAATTTCTTTTATAATTCAAGTTTTAATGCTTTGTTTAATAATGTAAGTAAAAGTTTAAAATCTGAATATAGAAAAAAATTAACTCCTATTATGTCAGCCGATAGTTTAGGTAGAGTTTTTACATCATATTCTATTGAAGAATCTGTTGATTTACAAGATTCATATTTAAGTTTACACTCATATACTAATTCAAGATATAATGGTGTTCAACTTTATGGAAGAATAAATAATGTATGGACACCTGGAGATGTAGCATATGGTCAATCCCCTGTTATTCGTCATAACACTAAAAAATTAGGATTATTTACCGAAGTTGTAAATAGTATATTACCTTATAAATCAGATGTTAAATTAAAATATTTAGTTAATGAAGTTGGAGGATTTACTGAATTAAATCAAAGAAATAGAAACTGGCAAGAAGTACAAAATACTTTTAAAGCTGGGAATTCATTAAACATATCCTTATTTAATAATCAACAATATTCTAATCAAGCACAAACTAACGGGAATAAATTTATTTATGAGAGTGGATATTCTTATTTTCCTACTTTCTATATGTATGGTTCTGAATCAGCAAATTGGTTATCAAATGGATCTGCAAGTTTTACTTCTCAATCTATATTTAATACTTTAGGTGAAGGAAATTCAGCAGTTGTTGATAGATTTTTTACTTTATACCCATCTGGAGGGCTCATAATACCTGGTGGTACTAATTCTAATACTCAGTATGTTTCTTCAAGTTATTTAGGAACAGGAAATAAATATGAAGTTTGGAATATATTTAATTTAACAGGCTCTAATTCTAATACAGGTTTATATTTTTCTCCCGGAACTGGTCCTGGTCTTGGTAATAAATTAACCTCTTCTTATTATACTTTATCATCAGAAGGAGATTATATGTTTACATATAATTTTAGTGTTTTAGTTGATGGTCCTTTAGATTCTGAGTTGACGGCTAGTATGCAGTTATGGAAAAGCGGATCCTCAGGTACAAGTGTAATAACAGATAGTACTCAAAGTTTAACAGCTAAAATGAGAAATAATTACTATGAGGGTACATTAACTTCTACCCCAAGTTATGCAGGAAATGTTCAATTTATTGCTACTCCTTCTTTAAATAAAACTTTATTAAACGGATATAGATTATACACATATGATGGAATAAACCCGAACCCCGTAAATGTAGAAACATTTACATCAGATACTTTATATTTAGCTTATAAAATAATAGTATATTTTTTAGGGGACGGTTCTGATAGTTTTAATGAATTAGTAGATATCGATGGTAATCCTATTAGTGCAGTTTCTATGGGAACAATTTGGGTAAAAAGTGGATTTACAGGAAATATAGCAAGCCCAAATGTTCCTAAATATGAATTTATATCATCACCTTTTACCGGACCTCAACCCCAAACATTAAGATTTAATAAAAATTTTGAAGTTCAAATTAATCAATTTGATTATTCAGTAGGTGATAAAATTGGATTTAGATTTTTTATAGAATCTAATGTTGGCTTAGTAACAGCTTCTTTATCTAGAACAACTAATAGTATATTACAAGTAGTTCCAGCTAATGATTCTTTATTAGTAACAACATCTTCTGTGTGTGTTGATCAATCATCTAATTCTTTTTATTTATCACCTCAATTATCACCTTTCTTTAGTAATAATTATATATTTAATCCATTAGATACTTTAATATCTTCATCTTATTCTAGTTTATACCTAGAATATGGAGATATCTTATATCCATTTGTTTTACAAGAAAATGATAAAATTGTAGTCCAAGTAATAGATGAAAATGGTCCTTTTTTAGAATATACAGTTAATAATATTGTATATGCAGGGAATGGATTAGTTTATATACAAATTAAAGAGGATATAAGTGGATATTTTGGGAATTTTTGTAATAAATTTTATAAGATAGCTTTTTTAAAACGTATAAATGATGAAACTAATATTATAGTTAATCTAATTAAACCAGATGGAAAAACATCTTATGGATTTTCAATTCCTCAAAATATATTACAAAATGTTTTAGATAACATAGATGTTATAACAGTTAACACTAAACAACAATTAATTGATGCAGGGATCAGTTTAACTCAATAAAAAAATTAAAATATATAATATTTATAAACAAAATAATTAGTAATGGCTATATTAAACAACAATACTGTAACAGTAGACGCTATTTTAACAGCTAAAGGAAGAGAACTATTAGCTAGAAACGATGGTTCATTTAGAATTACACAATTCTCTTTGGCAGACGACGAAGTAGATTATACATTATACAATCCACAACACCCATCAGGGTCAGCTTTTTACGGACAAGCAATTGAAGCTATGCCGGTAATGGAAGCATTTCCTGATGATACACAAATAATGATTTACAAATTAGCAACTTTACCTAGAGGTACTTCTAAATTACCTGTTATTAATGTTGGATATAATAGTATATCATTGAAACAAGGATCTACTTTAACAATTACTCCTCAAACATTAAATTATTTAGGTGCTACTAGTACATATGAAGCTAATGGATATGCTATTACTATCGCTGATGTTAGATTCTTATCTACATTCTCAGCAACGGGGGTTGCTGGTTCTGAAACTACACCAACCGGTATTACATCAACAGTAGGTTCACAATTAAGTCAAACTATTATAGGTACCTCATTTACATTAACTGGTACTACAATTAACACATTATTTGGTTCTAATTTAAATCAAATCACAACTACAATTACAGTATTGGGTAGAGATAGTGGAGCTAGAATAACAATACCATTAACAATAACAAAATCAAACTCATAATAATATATGTCATTCGTAAGATACACCCCAGAAGATTCTGTAGTAAGCACTGAGGCTATTGTTAGACCTATGTGGAGTGGAGACGATAACGTGTTATCGACTTTCTACACATCTAGTGCTATTACTAGTTCTTTTTATTTAAATGTATATGCAAATTACCCAGGAGCTTTAACTTCTACTACTGAGTCAGTTCAGATGGCTCTCCAATATGGTAACAAATATGGAAGTGGTTCTAGTTATATAAATAATGGAGTTACAACTGTTTTACCTGATGGTTCATCACTTACAACTTCTAGAGTAGTATATGGTCAATATAGAACACTATTATTAGGTACTGAGAGTGGTAGTTTTGAGTTTGGAAATGATAATCCAAATGGTATATATATTATAAATGTAGCTAGAAATAGATATAAAGAACACATTCAACCGGGTTCAATGACATTGAAACTTAAAAATGGAGCAAATGAAATTTCTTTAACTGATAATAGTCAAATATCTAGTACTACTAATTATACAACAGCTGGGACTTTATATTACACTTTAATTTCAGGTAGTACAGGCACACCAGCTACTGCTGCCATTAATGCTTCGGTGTATGGTTATTTATACCCAGATAGTGATATTATAATTTTAAATCCTACTGCTTTAAGTAAATCTATAGTAGATGGTGGTATATCATATTCACCTACAATAAATGCACCTGGAACTAATAACAATATTCAGAGTGGAATATATGGTATAATGTCTGGTAGTTCTTATTTTGCTTTACAGTCTGAAGAGAATGTTTCTTCACATTTGTTCTTTACTAGAGTTAAAAACCAAGATTTTAATTATACTACCAACCCATCTATTATTGATGCTAATGGTAATTTAATTTACACAACATTAATCAATAATCCTCAGACCTATATTACTACAGTTGGTATGTACAATGATCAAAATGAATTATTAGCTGTTGCTAAATTGAGTAGACCCTTAGTTAAAGATTTCACAAAAGAAGCATTAATACAAGTAAAATTAGATTACTAATTTGATCAATAACAAATGTTAATAAATGGGTTCATTCAAAAAGTTAAAATCTTCAGATGTTATAACAGTACCTGTTGTAGCAAATAAAAGTTGGGACTTCAACTATTGCCCAGTCCCAACTAATGACCCTTATGTTTCATATTATAATGGTATAAATTCAACAGATTTATTTGATCCTAATGGGGATTGGATAACTAATGGACAATATGATAGATTAACATACAGACAAATAAACCAACTGTTCTATCATGGTTTTTCAGGTAGTCTGAATACATCTTCTTTAGCATCATCTGTATATTATGAATCAGCTAGTAGTAGCCATCCTACAGCATCATATTTTAATTTTAATAATGATCCTGCCTTTATTTCAAATTTCCCAACTGGTGCTAATGAAGAAATAAAAGTAATTCAAATATCTCCTAGTGCTTACGGAAGTAGGTTGTTGCCATATACTTTTCAAATGTCATCATCTGCCTATAATTTTTATGATGATGGTAAGGGTAATATTTATGATAGCTTTAATAGTAACCCACCAGCTCACGTTGGTAATATATTTTATGAGCAGGGTACTATAGTAATTACTAATCAGGATTTTCAAACATTGTTTATATTACCTCCAGTAGCATACGATGATACTTACACAATTGTAAGAAGTGATTACCCTAACCCGGCAACATTTTCTTTTAATCCTATATTAAATGATGATTTAAGAGGTAATACATTAGTAAATCAATCTATTACTTTATTTGGAGGAGATATATCATTCTTTAGTACAGGTTCCAGTAATACTGTATCGATGTCTTTTTCTGGTTTAGGAGTAGGGGCATATCAAACTTTTTATACATTTTTAGTTACAGGTTCATATTGTGCTCCTTTACGTAGTGGTACAGGAAGCATAATTGTAAACGTAACTGATCCAGAATGCGAATTTGAAATAGGAATATTGGAGTTACCACCTCCAACCCCAACAAGAACACCAACTATATCTGTAACACCATCCGTTACAGTAACACCTACTCCTACTATTAGTGTAAGTAGAACACCTTCAGTTACACCAAGTATATCAATTAGTAGAACACCATCAGTTACACCTAGTATCAGTATAAGTAGAACACCAAGTATAACACCAACTATTAGTGTAACACCAAGTACATCTTCTCCTTTAAATATACGTAAAGTAACTAATTGCTGTGATGGTAGTGTAGGTGGTATGTTAATATCAGATGCTTTTGTGGATTATATAGTTACAGATGAGAGTGGGGTTTGTTGGAAAGTAGAAAGAGTTATAGATACTAAAGCAACTGTTATATGGAGTGGACAAGAAACTCCTGGACAATATGTAGAATGTGCTCAATGTATTGCTGCTAGACCTTGTCCTACACCATCAATGACTATATCAATAACACCAAGTATAAGTGTAAGTAGAACACCAAGTGTAACACCATCAATTTCAATTTCTAGAACACCATCAATTACACCAAGTGTAACACCATCAACATCACCATCTACTTTGTTTGAAGGGTTAATATCACCAACAGGCGATGTAGCAGATGCATGTCCACGTAGTTTAACAGATACTGTTTGGATTGAGGGAAATTATGCAAGAATATTTACAGATTCAGGAGGAATTAATTATTTTGATGGTGGGAATTTATATTGGAAACTAAAAAAGAATGCAGATGCGTTTAGTAGAAGCCAAGAAATAAATAGCAGTGGTTATACATCAGGTTTTGGGAGCCTATGTCCATAATATTTAAAATTAAATAATTTATGCCAGATTTTTATATATATTATCAAGAAGGAATAGCAAATGGGCCATACGATGTCTATTTATCAGGTAGCTCAGGATTAACATTATATGGAACAGGAGTAACTCAAGCTCAAATGGAGGCAGGATATGTTATTTCTCTTCCAAGTGGATTTACATCATCTTCTGTTGTTGTATTTGATATGGCCTATGGTTGTGCCACACAGGATATAGTGCCGTTTCCAACACCAACATTCTCTCCTACACCTTCAATAAGCGTAACACCATCAAAAACACCATCTATAAGTGTAACCCCTAGTGTAACTATAACCCCTAGTGCAACTGTTAGTGTAACACCAAGTTTAACACCTCCACCAAGTAATACTCCAAGTGTTACTCCAAGTGTAACACCTAGTCAAACCCCTCTCATATCAATATCACCAACACCTTCTATTACCATTAGTAGAACACCATCAGTTACACCTCCAGTATCTAATGCTCTATATATGGGGACAACTTCTAATTCATATACAGCAGCGTATTTAGCTTGTGCTGGTTTTGCTAGTAATAGAGGTTATTACACGTTACCTTATACAGGATTAGCTGTAGGAAGTGTATTATATGATAATAGTAATCTTACAATTCCTTTTGTAGGTAATGGTAATTGGATTGCTGTATCTTATTTAGGTACTGGTCCTATAGTAGCTATTCAAGTAAATAGTTCTGGTGTTATTTTAGATAAAGTTTTTTGTTAATAATTATAATAAAATAATAATATGCCATATTCTCCACCGCCACCAAGTTTTAATATTTCGTTTCAAAACGAAGTGATAATTTATGAGCAAAATATAATATGTCATGTTAAAGATAATGAATTCAATGCATCGTACAATCCAACATTGTTACAAGATAATTTATTCTCAGGAAGTAATTTTATGTCACAATCATTAAATACACCTTTACCTGAATTAAAATATTTTGCAACGGCTTCATATTTTGAACCTTATGTTACAACTATAGGATTATATAATGAACAAAATGATTTATTAGCAGTTGCTAAATTAGCTCAAGCATTACCTATATCACAAAATACAGATATGACTTTTGTCATAAAATACGATAAATAAAATAAAAATAACGTTATGGAAAATAAATGGTTACACTCAGAGGAATTTGATCCTCAAGACTACTTTGGATTT